>Ga0099364_10001304_pt1 | contig 41531 bp, 42 predicted proteins | sample TergutTh196P3_FD_73070 | JGI IMG/M metagenome (GOLD analysis project Ga0099364, IMG submission 73070) | Microcerotermes parvus P3 segment gut microbial communities from Pointe-Noire, Republic of the Congo - Th196 P3 | ecosystem: Host-associated > Arthropoda: Insects > Digestive system > Gut ...
CAAGCAAGCAAGCAAGCAAGCAAGCAAGCAAGCAAGCAAGCAAGCAAGCAAGCAAGCAAGCAAGCAAGCAAGCAAGCAAGCAAGCAAGCAAGCAAGCAAGCAAGCAAGCGGATAATTTCGCTCTTTTAGCGTACCAAAAATTATATATTTGTAATCAAGGGCGGTTCTCACCTACAGGGAGAGAACCGCCTTTTTTGTGTTTAGTTGACGGTTTTTTGTAGGGGACGGGTTTACCCGTCCCGAGGTTACCTCGCTTTGCGTTAATGGACGTTGTCCGTCCCCGAATTGACGAGCGTGCGTACCTCGGGGCGGATAAATCCGCCCCCTACAAATAACCGTCACGCCAAACGTACGAACGACAAAATTTCATGCCAAATGCACGGACAACAAAATGTCACGCCAAACGTACGAACGACAAAATATCACGCAAAACGCACGAACAACAAAATCTGCACGGTTTCGTAGGGGACGGATTTATCCGTCCCGAGGTTACCTCGCACTGCGTTGGTCGGCGTGCGGTGTTGTCTAAGAAAACCACTTAGACAACTCCTTACTGCCTGCTTAATGGACGTTACCTGCCCCGAATTGCAGAACGTGCATACCTCGGGCGAGGCAGGGTCGGCGTGCGGAGTTGTCTAAGAAAACCACTTAGACAACTCCTTACTGCCTGCTTGCCTCGCCCCTACAGGAATCCACGCAAATCCACGCAAATCCCCCACCACCAGCAAACAAAACAATGAATAGGAGGCAACAAAATGAACACCAAAAAAATAACATCAAAAATCCTAGCGTGGGTACTAGCCCTTGCCCTGCTTCTCGGCACATTGCCCACAGCCCTCACAGCAGACACAACCGAAACCACCGAAACACTAGACACCACCACCACAGCCACATCAGACCTAGACGAAACAACCGAAACAACCGACACCACCGTCACCGCCTCGTCTGCCACTCACACCGTCACTTTCAAGCTCGGTTATATCGTTGGCGATACGCCTATGGAGGAATTTGAACTGACCGTTGCGGACGGCGAAGCATTAGGCGAAAATTTCCCCGAAGAGCCGACTAGACTCGGGTTTCAATTTCAACGCTGGGCGTATAATTCGGGCGGAAGCACGGCAACATTTACCGCCGAAACTATTATAACCGCCGACACGCTTGTTCAAGCGGAATGGCAACTTATCAACTACAGCATAACCTACGACCTAGACGGAGGAACGGCGACAGGTAATCCAACAGCCTATAACATTACTACTACCCCCGCTATTACCCTTTCCAACCCCACAAAAGAGGGCTTTGCCTTTGCAGGGTGGACTGGTACAGGGCTTACCGTGCCTACAGTAAATGTAACGATTCCTTGGCTTGTTTCGGTCGGCGATAGGCACTATACGGCGACATGGACTTTGCCTATCCTCGGCGGTAACGAAGCAGACGGCGATTTGCTCGAAGTCACTATTACCAACAACGGCGGTGTTATCCCTAGAGTATGGAATCTCAACTACGGCTCGGCAACCGACTACAACTGGCAGCATGTCTACTACAGCGTAGCCAGCGTATCCAACGGCAACGGCTTGAGCCTATGGAACGATTCGACACTAATAATGCAGGGCGGGTACTTCACCTCATATGGCTACACCATAGCCTTGGTCAGTAAAACCGTGGACGAAAACGGCACGGAAAGCATAATCCGCACATGGACAAGCACAAATGTATTTGCAAGCGGTATTGAAATCCTCGAAACCTTTCGGCTAGAAAAAGGCGCGAGCTTTTACACACGCGATATAGAAATAATAAACAACAGCGGTACAGCCATGGAAAACACACGCCTTTATATCGGCGGTGACGTATATCTTGCAGGCTCGGACAGCTCCTACGGCGACATAAATACCGACTACGGCTTGGCGTTCTGCTACCGCGACACTGACGATATTGTTATGAGCCTACGCGGAATAACCGCGCCCACTTTTTACCATGCGGCATATTACAGCGATGGGCGTACCCATGTAATAACCGGACAAAATCTAGCCAATACAATCTCGCCAAGTAACCTAATCGACACTGGCTATTATCTGCAATGGGGTGATAGAAACGGCGGAACAAACGCCATAAGTATTCCTAGCGGCGGTAGCTATACCATTCAAACAAGCGAAGCCTTTACCAAGCAGGAGTTGACATGGAAAGCAGGGGCAAGCACAGGCGCACTGGAAGCGGTGGACATAGACAACGCAAGCGACAAAATAAGCGTGACCTACCCCGAAAATGCAGGAATAAGCCTAGCCCATGTAGTAGCAGGCTTGGCATACGAGCCGTTTAATGCAAGCTATGCTGTGGAAAATGTGTCGGGCGTTGTTATGGATTTATCTAGTAGCCCTATCTCTGCCAATGGCGGTAAGGTTTATGTACTGAACGGCGATACCGTTCTGAGAATCTATGACCTTGGGGCGGCAATCGCCCCTGCGACACTACGCACGACATCATTCGTATACGATATAAACGGCACTAGGTTTCCGCATACTATCCTTGACACTAACGGTCACAATGTTGTGTCCCTTGCCCACGGAACGGCTACGCTAGTACAAGGCACAGACTGGACGCGGACAGACTCAGAGTACACCATACGCGCCGCTTTCCTTGATAATTTCAATGTAGGTGACGAAATCGTTCTTACCTTTAATATGACAGGCGGCGAAAACCCGACCTTTACAATAAATATCACCGACAGCGCCCGAAATATTACGGCGGTAGCCGTACCCGACAACGCACAGATAGACGGAACGGACATTACGGCAGATGTCGCTAATGATACGGCGAGCATAGCCGTGGACGTTACCGTAAGCGACAACGCAACATGGAAGCTGTACAGTGACGAGGACTGCACAACTGAAATAACTGGCGCGTGGGGGCTTTCCCATGGCGGAAACATAGCATATATAGAAGTAACCGCCTATAACAACGCCACGAGGGTATACACTGTTATGGTATACAGGGCAAAGGCGAGCCAAGACGCGCCGTCAGCGTTCGCATTGACCTACGAATACAATGCAGGGACGGATAGCTTTACCGTGACTATTCCCGAAATACCTAATGCGGAGTATAGCTTTGATAACGTGACATTCAGCCAAACAAGGACTACGACAGCAAGCTATAGCGAGAGTGTAACGGGCTATGCTCGTTATGCCGAAACGCCTACGCACTACGAAAGTATGGTAACGTCTGGTACGGTTACTTTGCCAAATTTGTCTGAGGGCGAGAACGGCGAAGATGACGAAAACGAGGACGGCACTAGTGACGGTCGTGAGGACGGCACTAGTGACGGTAGTGAGGACGGTACTAGTGACGGAAGCGAAAATGGCGAAAACGGCGAGAATGGCAACGGTGAAAATGGCGAGAATGGTGGAAATGGTGATAACGGCAACAACGATAACAACAACACAATTGACGGCGATAATGGAAGATTACGCATAAGCGGTGGAATTATTTCCAGTATTACACCAACGCCCATTCAAGCTCCCAGCGACACAGCAAACAACGACCCGACCACCGCGCCCGACAATATTCCCTCATGGGTCAATATATTCAGCGATATAACCGAGGGCGCATGGTACTATAACGCGGTAGCATTTGTTAGCGAGCGCGGATTATTCCACGGCTACGGCAACGGCATTTTTGCACCGCACGACAGCATGACACGCGCCATGTTCGTCACCGTCCTGCACAACCTAGAGGGCAGACCCGCACCAAGCGGTCAAGCGTGGTTTACTGATGTAGCCGTAGGCTCGTGGCAGCATGACTCCGTACAATGGGCGGCAGAAAATGGCATAGTAAGCGGTATCGGCGGCGGCTTGTTCGTGCCCAACCGCCCCATAAACCGACAAGAAATGGCAAGCATACTAAGCCACTACGCCGACCACAAGGGCATACAATTACCTGCGTTACGCGATATAACAAACTTCACCGACCTAGAGGACGTGGACAACTGGGCGAAAATGTCAGTGGAGCGACTAGCACAAGCAGGAATAATCAACGGCGATAATAACACGCTTATGCCAAAAAAAGAAGCGACACGCGCCGAGGTAGCGCAGGTGTTTATGAATTTTTTGAGGGTTGTTTGAGAAGGTTATAAATCTAAGTAAAGCATACAGCTTCCGTACTTTAGTTTAAAAGATTTTTTCACACAGAGGCACAGAGACACAGAGGGAACGAGGCATAGCAGACAAAAAACGAAAATTTTAATTTTCGTTGATATTTCTGCTGTACTTCGTTCCCTCTGTGCCTCTGTGTGAAAATCTTTTTTTACTAAATTATAGCCAGTGGTGCTGTACTATCGCCCCACTGGTTTTTTAAATATGCGAACAAGCCAATACCAACGGCACGGTTTTGTAGGGGACGGATTTATCCGTCCCGAGGTTACCTCGCTCTGTGTTAATGGACGTTATCCGTCCCGAATTGACGAGCGTGCGTACCTCGGGGCGGATAAATCCGTCCCCTACAAATAACCGATACCCCAACAGCTAAAAATCCACGTCCAATTTACCGCATCACATATACTCCTTAAAATCGTCAAGCGGCGCGTCAAAATTTTCGGGCAACGAATATTTGCCCTTCCACACTCCACGGCGCGAAACACGTTTTGGGGCAGACGGTTCTGCAATTTGGGAATATGAAACCCCCACCACAAACGGCAAATTATTAGCTCTCACCGTCTGCTTGAGAAATAAATTCACCGCCGTGGACAAGTCCAAGCCAATCGACTCGAATATTTGCTGCGCCTGTGCCTTTAGCTCTGCGTTTGTTCGCACATTTATATTTGCGGTTGCCATACAAGCACCTCCTACAATTTATTTTATTGTATCACAAATAAATGGCGTTGTCATTACAACTGTATACGCGCAAGTAAATAATGGAACACGGATTTACACGGATTAGGATTCCCACGAACGAATCCGCCAAATCCGCGAAAATCCGTCAAATCCGTGTTTAAAATCTAAAAGCCCATGATTCTGAAATATCAGCCCATGGGCTTTTTAAATATGCGAATAAGCCAATATCAACGGCATTTACACATTTCGGCTTCATGCGTTTGTCGTGGGGTACTTGTAGGGGACGGATTTATCCGTCCCGAGGTTGCCTAGCTCTGCGTTAATGGAGGTTACCCGTCCCCGAATTGACGAACGTGCGTACCTCGGGACGGATAAATCCGTCCCCTACAAATAACCGTCACCCCAACAGCTAAAAATCCACGCCCCATAGCATTTCAAACACCCCCCTAAACTTTTCCCCCATTCCCACGTAAATATTTCTATAACCCACTCCCCCACGGAAACCTACCAAAAAGGAGAATCCCCATGCAATGTATAGCACACCCTACAAGACCAGCCTGCCGAACATGCGAAAAGTGCAACCACTGGCTATGTGACGATTGTGCGGTAAATTTTGGCGGACGGTTACTCTGCAAATCGTGCGTTACCGCAACGCAACACGCCCAACAAACCCAACATTCCCAACAAGCCGCCTACACCCAACAAACCGCCCATTCCCAACAAACCGCCTACACCCAACAAACCGCCCCCGACCCAGTACCGCCCCACATAAAGCACTATTCCGTACCGCACAAGCGCGTATGCTTCTCCCTGCTCCTTGTCATTTCCGTGCTTTTTCCGCCGGGCGCAAACTATATGTACATGGGGCTTGTCAAACGCGGACTTGCTACCATGTGCGGGTTTTTTCTGCTGGTGTTCGCAATCGTAACGCTTGGCAACCCGCTCAAGCTGCTTGCCATTTTCGCCACAGCCATTTATTTTATCACATGCTTTTTTGACGGCTTCAATCTTAGGCGGAAAATCAACGCAGGCGTAATCGTCGAGGACGGCATTGTCGGCATTTTAGCCAGTGTGCTATGCAGTAAAACGCTATCCGCTATCTTTTTTGTAATACTCGCGCTTATGATTATCGGCTTCCTGTTCAAGGTTTTTTTCCACCTGCTTCCAGTCATACTTGTGATTTTCGCGCTTTATCTGCTCTTTGGGAAGAAATCGCCACCACAACCATAAGCAAGCTAGGCCCAATTAACAGCCCAAGCACGCCAAAAACCCGAAATCCGATATAAATCGCCATAAGCGAAGCCAGCGGGTGCGCGCCCATTTGCGAGCCTAGAATTTTGGGCTGTAGTACCTGCCGTGCAATCGTGATTATTCCATAAATAACCATAAGCCCAAGCGCCTGGTGCATGTTTCCCATAATCACGCTAACCAACGCCCACGGCAAAATAACAAGCGCAGGCCCAAGCACAGGCAAAAAGTCAAGCACGGCAAACAATATGCCAAGCATAAGCGCGTATGGGCTACGCATAAACAGCAAGCCGATTATGCTAATCGCGCCAGTCATTACCATCAAAATTCCCTCCGCGCGGAAATAGCCGACCAGGGCGCGTAAAAGCCCTGTTTTTGTGTTACGTGCCTGTGTTTGCAGCCATTCGGGGCAAATTCTCTTGACAAAGCGGAAAATAGTCTTTCCGTCAGACATAAAAAAGTACGCGCTAATTAGCCCGAGCAGGATATTTAAGGAATAATCGGACACGTTGCCGATTGTACGCATACCTGTTTCTCTCATGCCGTCGCCGACCAACAGCGAAAACGCGGCTGGCAGCATTTCCTGTACATATGGAAGATACAGCCCCTCTGGAAGCCGTTCGGTATAATGCTCCAGCCACAAATTCGCCTCGTGCATTTTAGCGGAAAGCTCCGCGATATGTGACGGGGCGTTTTCTATGAAAATGGAAGCCTGCCGCACAATCGTACCAACTAGCCACGCCCCAAGGCTTCCGATGACGATTATAAACAGCAAAAGGCAGAGAAATGACGAAATACCGCGCTTGAAGCCTAGCTTTTTCACAAGCAAGCCATTGAGCGGCTCCAAAATAAGCGCGATTAACAGCCCGATTATAAACGGCGCGAGATAAATTAGAAACACCGTAAAAAATAGGTACACCGTCACCGTTACCAGAAGTAAAAATAAAATTTTGTCTGCCTTTTCCTTGTGTTCGTTGTAGAAATCACGCATATGGTTTGTCCCTTTCTGCTTTCCTGTCAGATATTCTCATGGTTTAGGATAAAGTTTTTGCCCCTGTTTCCAGAAATTTCCATATTTCACGTCCTGCTCCTGCTAGGCTTGTTTCCTAAATAAGGAGGAGGGTTCGTATGAACGATTTTACATTACCTGCCAACATAAAGCAAATAGGCAGTATAAGTGACGGACTAAGAGTATACATGGAGGACTACGTGTGTACGTTTTTGCAGCAATACGCGGAGTCAGCAGGCTTTGAAGAACGGCTTGCGTTCCTTGTAGGAAAGCACATGGTAATTGACGGGCAGGAGTTTTTGTTCGTCAGCGGCGCGATTTACGGAAAATATGCCGAAAAGCACGAGGGGCATTTGCGTTTTACGGAAAAAAGCGTAGACTACGCCGAGGAAATTTTGGAGGAGCATTTCAACGGCATGGAAATTGTTGGGTGGATGCAGTCACAGCCAAGCTACGGAACGTATCTAAACCAATACTACGGAGCGTATCATTTACGCCAGTTTAGAAAAGCGCACCAGGTGATGTTTGTCGTAGACCCGCTGGAGCGTACGAATGCCTTTTACACAGCAAACCCTGTCGCGCTTACGCCCACCGACAGAATGACGGAAATAAGCGGATATTTTATCTACTACGAAAAAAACACAAATATGCACGAATATATGCTTGTCAATAATTCGGCGGAATATACAACAAAAGCGCCAACCTTTGTTGAGTTTAAGCCAGTGGAATACGCGAGAGAAGAAGAACCCACGGAGGATTATTACGAGCGTGACGAGCCGTCCTTTGAGGGCAAGTACCAAGATTCGCCGCGTACTCGCGAGCCAGAGGAAATTATTCGCCGCCACCAAAGCAATAAGGCGCGTATTCGCGGTAGCATAATCGAGCAGAAAAAGACCACAAATTTGCTGGCTGGCTTATGCGGTGTTTTGTTCGTAATCAGCTTTATTATGGGTGTCGGGCTTATTCGCAACCAAGACCGTCTGGACAACAACGAGGCGCAAATTAGACAGCTAACAACCGCGTTAAGGAACATGATGACCGTAGCGGAACACGCGCCAGTATTTGCGGAAGGTGACACGCCTGTTGTTGCCGTGCCGTCACGGGAAATGGAAATTACGCCTACAGCTACGGCTACGCCGACCCCTACGCCTACAGTCGCGCCTACGCCTACGACCGCGCCGACCCCTGCTCCTACTACGCAGAACGTGAATGTTACTGAGAGCGTTCCCGAAAACGCCACAGAAAGTGTCACAGAACGCGTATTTGAGGACATAACAATCAGCGCGACCATGGAAGAAGTCGCCCTCATTTCGCCCATTCCCGAAACATATACCATTCAGCCAGGAGATAGTCTGCTTGCCATTAGCCTGCACTTTTTCGGTGACGCAAACATGGTACGAGAAATCCTTCTTCTTAACGGTATCGAAAACCCCGACCACATTATCGCAGGCAGAACAATCGCCTTACCACGGAGATGACCTATGGAATTTGTGGAAATAACCGCCGCGCTTGCACACGAAATAAAAAACCCTGCGGCAGTCGCGCTTGCACACGTAAACCTGCTTCGCCTAGAGCTAGGCGAGGAATATCACCTCAACCACATAGAACAGGCACTTAACAGTATCTGTGCCATTGTACGTGATATGCTCGCCGCCCCCCATTCGCAGGCTAACGATTTATATGAGGTAGACCTGCAAAAAATCCTATGCGGAATTTTGGAAACCTACCGCGCCGCTTGGCCTGATATTTCGTTCGTATTAAGGGGGTGCGAGGAAGATGTGAACTTTATTTCCGAGCAACCCCTAAATACGCCCGCGCCCCTCGTATGCCGCGGCAACGAAATTTCCCTGCGAATGATTTTCTCGAACCTCATCAAAAATGCCGTAGAAGCAATAGAGGCGGGCGGCGAAGCAGGCAAAATAGAAATAACCGCATGGCGCGAGCAGGGCTATATAAATGTTAAAATTGCGGACAACGCCGTGGTTTCTAATGTTGAAAAGCCACATGGAAACGGGCTTGGGCTTGCTATTTGCCGCAATTTGGCGAATGGGCTGGGCGCGGAGCTTTGTGGGGAAGGGGCTGGGGTGGTGGTTCGGGTGCATTGCTGGACGAGTGAAAAAAATAGCGTAAAATAGAACGAAAAACATTTGACATCTTCCAGAAAAAAGGTTATTATTCAAAAAAACATCGGGTGGCGATGTTTTTTTGTGTGTTAGAAACGACACCATAACAGAACGAGAGCGAGGGAATACAAATGCGTACAAAAATTACTTTGGCGTGTACGGAGTGCAAGCAACGTAACTACAATACCATGAAAGAAAAGAAAAACCACCCCGACCGCATGGAAACAAAAAAATATTGCCGTTTTTGCAATAAGCACACACCGCACAGAGAAACGAAATAAGGGGTGACATCATGGAAAAAACAGAATCAAAGCTCAAGAGCATTTACCAAGTATACCGCGCCGAATTTAAAAAAATCGTGTGGCCGTCTAGGGACACGCTGTTGAAGCATACCATTACAGTAATCGCTGTTTCGCTTATGTTTGGGGCGTATATTGCGTTTAACGATTTTGTATTTAGTACCATATTCCGCCAATTTGTCAACTGGATAGCGTAAAGGAGCCGCCATGTTTGAAGGAGTAAGATGGTATGCGGTGCATACTTATTCAGGGTATGAAAACAAAGTTAAGGCGAATATCGAAAAAATCATAGAAAACCGCAAAATGCAGGAGTATTTTGAACAAATAGTAGTACCCACTAAGGAAACAATCGAAATGCGTAACAATGTAAAAAAGTCAGTCCAACGCAAAACGTACCCTGGGTATGTTTTTCTCAAAATGCAAATGACGGACGACACCTGGTACGTTGTACGCAATACCCGCGGAGTTACTAGCTTTGTTGGCCCTGCGTCCAAGCCTGTGCCGCTTACAGACGAAGAAATTCTCACCATGGGAATAGAGTTCCCCGACATCGAGCTTGACCTCGACATCGGCGAAATTGTACGCATTGTTACCGGCCCGTTCGAGGGTTCTATCGGCAATGTAAAAGACATAAACCACCAAAAGAAAACGGTTTCCATTACATTAAGCGTGTTTGGACGGGAAACACAAGTCGAGGTTGACTACCACGTCCTACAGAGAATGTAAGGAAATTAGTATAGTGGGAGGGCTTAGGCATTGCCAATCAACACCGAGCAATGTTTCACTGTTCTGCTCGCCAAAACCACAAGGAGGAAAATAAATGGCAAAGAAAGTATCAGCTTATGTAAAGCTGCAAATCGAAGCGGGAAAAGCAACGCCCGCGCCGCCAGTAGGCCCCGCGCTAGGTCAGCACGGTCTTAACCTAATGGGCTTCTGCAAGGAATTTAACGAACGCACAAAAAACGAAGCGGGTATGATAATTCCCGTGGTCGTTACGGTGTTTGCGGACAAGAGCTTTTCGTTTATCACAAAAACACCGCCCGCCGCAGTCTTAATTAAAAAAGCCTGCAAAATCGAAAAAGCAAGCGGCACGCCAAGTGCGAAAGAAAAAGTGGCAACTATTTCTAAGGCAGACGTGCAGAAAATCGCAGAGCTTAAAGCACCCGACCTTAACGCCGCTTCAGTAGAAACGGCAATGAGCATGATAGCCGGCACAGCCCGCAGTATGGGCATTGTCGTAGAAGGTTAAGGGAGGAGTGCAGACATGAAACGCGGAAAAAAATATGTTAATGCCGCCAAGCTATTGGACGCGCAAAAATTATACGAAGTAAAAGAAGCTATCGAGCTTGCACAAAAAACAAGCATAACAAAATTTGACTCGATGGTGGAAGCCCATATCCGCCTTGGCGTAGACTCACGCCACGCAGACCAGCAGGTACGCGGCGCGGTGGTTCTTCCGCATGGTACAGGGCGTACAGTACGCGTGCTTGTATTCGCCAAGGGCGAAAAAGCAACCGAGGCCGAAGCCGCAGGTGCAGACTTTGTGGGCGGTGACGAGCTTGTCGCAAAAATCCAAGGCGAAAACTGGTTTGAGTTTGACGTGGTTGTCGCGACCCCCGACATGATGGGTACAGTAGGTAAAATCGGGCGCGTTCTCGGGCCTAAGGGCTTGATGCCAAACCCCAAGGCAGGCACTGTTACCGCAGACGTAACCAAGGCAATCAACGACATCAAGGCAGGTAAAATAGAATACCGCCTAGACAAAACCAACATTATCCATGTACCCATAGGAAAGGTATCCTTCGGCACGGAAAAGCTCGCCGAAAACTTCCAGACCCTTATGTCGGCGGTAATTAAAGCAAAGCCGTCCGCCGCAAAAGGCACGTATTTAAAGAGTATTACGCTCGCAAGCACAATGGGGCCTGGCGTTAAAGTCAATCCGTTGCGTGTAACGGAGTAGAGTGATTTAATGCAATTATTATTAGGTGGATTGGCAGCTTCTACAGCGGTACTGGCTTTTATTTTCGCACGCTTATACAACGCGCGCGCGAAAGCAGAGGAATCCACTAAGCAAACTCTTACAGATGTACTTGCGTTAGTAAACACGTCAGAAATTCTCGTTTTTGCCGCGGAATTAGATACACAAAAAATCATTTATGTGACCGATACATGGAAAAAAACCTATAATATCACCGATGACGTTATAGGCAAGCCATGCCATGAGGTGTTTAGGGGCAAAACCTCGCAATGCGAGTTTTGCCCCTGCCATAAGCTCAACAAAGAACCGGGTGCGGTTATCGTGTGGGAGGAACACAACCCCACCACAAACCGCTACTACCGCCATACAGACAAGTATATTGAATGGACAGACGGCCGCTTAGTTCACGTACAAAGCGCGGTAGACCTAACAGAAATAAAGCTCGCGCTTAACGAAATCGACAAGCGCGATATTTTGTTGCAAACGGTAAACTATATCTCCGATATTCTGCTTAATGTCGAAAATGCTACCTCCGCCGACTCCATTTTGGAAAGCATGGAAGCAATCGGCGCATGTATTGACGTGGACAGCGTAGAGGTTTGGCGTATAGGAACGAAAACCGTTACCGCCGAGCATATCTGGCTAAGCGAGTTTGGAATACAGCACACCGCGCAGGTGTATGGGCTAACCGAAGCATATTTCCTAGACTGGAAATCGCAGCTATCCGACCGCGCCAATATAATCCGAGGCCCTATTTCCGCATATTCACTAAGCGAACAGGCATTGTACAATAAATTCAAGGTGAAATCCCTATGGGTGTTACCCCTCTTTATGAAAGAGGAGCTATGGGGCTTCTTTTGTTTAAAGGATTTTACGTCCTCGCGCGATTTTTCTGACGGCGAAATCAGCATTTTGCACTCGGCGGGCTATATGTTCGCCAACTCGATTATCAACCAAACGCTAGCAATCAACGCGGCAGATGCAAACAACCGCGCAAGGCTTATGCTCGACACCTCGCCCCTGTGCTGTTTTATTTGGAACAGCAAGCTAAGAATAATGGACTGCAACGAAATGAGCGTGCAGCTTTTCGGCGTAACCAACAAAAAAGAATTGTTCGAGAAATTTTACGACTTTTCGCCAAAATTCCAGCCTAGCGGACAGCTTACCCGAGATGCGATTGCCGCCAAGCTAGAACAAGCCTTTAGCGAGGGCTACCTGCATTTTATGTGGAATCATTGCTTGCCTAACGGCGATGACCTTCCCGTGGAAATAACAGCCGTACGCGTAAAGCACGGCAAGGAATACGTGCTTGTTTCCTACACCCGCGACCTACGCGAGCATCTAAAAATGATGGATATAATCCAAAAGCAAACCAGTGAATTTGCACTGCAAACCTCTACCTTTAAGGCGTTGCTGGACACCGTCCCCGACTTGATTTACCAAAAGGGGCTAAGCTCCAGCTATGTATGGTGCAACAAAAAAATGGCGGATTTCCTAGGCATGGAACAGGACGATATTATCGGGAAAACTGACGAGCAGGCGTTTTCCGCCGTAAAAAGCCCGAATGATTTCAGAGGTCAAGACAGCCATGTAATAGAAACAGGGCTAATTTGCAAATTTGAAAACACAATTATCAAGCCCGACGGCAAAACCTATATATTTGACACATTTAAAGCACCGCTCGTGCAGGACGGCAAAATTATTGGCATAGTGGGCGTTTCCCGCGAGGTCACAGACAGGAAAAAAATGGAACAGTCCCTTATAGAAGCAAGCAAGGCAAAGGGCGAGTTTCTCTCGTCTATGAGCCACGAAATGCGTACGCCCATGAACGTCATCATAGGCATGACGACCATAGGCCGCCGCGCGGCAACCATTGAAGAAAAGGACGATGCGCTTCATAAGGTGTCCGATGCTTCGTCACATTTGCTGGGCTTAATCAACGATGTCCTCGACATGGCAAAAATAGAGGCGCGCAAGCTACAGCTTTCCCCCTGCGAATATAATTTCCAAAATATGCTAAACAAGGTGCTTGAAAGCGTAGGCTTTTTGACCGAGGAGAAAAACCAAGAGCTAATAATAGAAATTGACCCCGCCATTCCGCCATATGTAATCGGCGACAATCAGCGGCTTTCGCAGGTGTATATGAATTTATTAACCAATGCCACAAAATTTACGCCCAATGGCGGAAACATTCACTTGAAAATATCGCTGACAGACGAGGCGGACAATGTCTGCGAGCTGCGTACCGAGGTAACGGATAGCGGTATCGGCATTTCCTCCGAAAACCGCGAAAAGCTGTTCCATGCGTTTGAACAAGCCGAGGGCGGCACAAGCCGCGAATTTGGCGGCACAGGCTTGGGGCTTACTATTTCCAAGAGCATAGTAGAGCTAATGGACGGCGAAATATGGATAGACCCCGAATACAACAATGGCGCGAGATTTATTTTTACCGCAAAAATGGGCAGAAGTGACAAGGTTGCGGACAATGAGGGCGAGCCTGTTCCGTTTGAGTACCTCGAAGGCGAATTTTTGGGCAAGCGCATGTTGCTTGTAGAGGACTTGGAAATAAACCGCCAAATTCTGATTACGTTGCTTAGAGATACAGGGCTTATTATCGACAGCGCGGAAAACGGCGAGGAAGCCGTAAAAGCAATAAAGGACGACAGCTACGACATAGTTTTTATGGACATACAAATGCCAAAAATGGACGGCTACGAAGCCACGCTACTGATACGCGGCCTAAACTGCCCTGTACCCATTGTGGCAATGACCGCCAACGTCTTTACCAGCGACATAGAAAAATGCTTCTCCGTAGGCATGAATGACTACGTCCGCAAGCCGCTGGACATAAAAAATGTAATCGAAACCCTGCGTAAATTCTTGGGAAAAAGCGAGAACGCCAAGGCGAGGGCAATAAGCCCCGACCGTATCAACGAAAACGCCGAGTCGCTCTACCGCAGCTTTGTGCGTGACGCGTCAAGGGTCATCACGGAATTGGAAAATTTCAACAATGACGGCACAGATATACGCACGTTTACTGTTTCTATACACGGCATAAAAACGGCGTTGGCGAACATCAACGAAAAAGAGCTTTCCCACGCCGCGTTACAGCTAGAACTAGCAGGGCGCATTAACGACACCGATTACATTTTTGCCGAATTGCCCTTGTTTATAGAAAGGCTGCGAACCCTAACGCAGAAATTGAACGAGCATAAAAAACGCCATGCCGACACAAAAACAGGCGAAAAGAGCGTTTTGCGAGAAAAGCTATTGGAGCTAGAAGAAAAATGTATGCGGTACGACTCGAACGGCGCGGACGATATACTGACGGAGCTGCAAGCCGCCGCATGGGAACAGCCGATAGCGGAGTTATTGGAAAAAATCGAGGAGCTGTTGTTGTTTAGTGAGTTTGATGAGGTTGTGGAGGCTATTGGGCAGTGTTTGGGGAATTAGTAAACCTCGCCCACAAGTAAAAGACCCCTACCCCTGCCAACGCGCCTGCGGAATCAATCAGTACGTCTGTGAAGCTCATAACTCTGCCCGGTACAAAGTGCTGATGTATTTCGTCTGTTATTCCGTAAAAGGAAGCGAACGCCCACGCTAAAAGGGGTATGTACTTTTTAACTACGCTGTTAAGGCTTCGGGACGATATTCCCACCAAGCCGTTGATGTTTTGCGTTCGCAAAACATCAACTGGGTCGGAGGAAAGGGGCAACGCCCCTCTTAGCGACTGTGCGGTACAAAAAGCAAGCAAAAAGTACACAAAAAAATGCGCGGCTTTACGCAAGAAAAAGTGTACAACCAAAACAACCTCGTCACTAAGCGGAAAAGGCACAAAATGCCGCACAAAATCAACTACCGTTGTACTGGCAGAGCCAGACATATCGCCATGTAGTGCAGACGAAATAAAAATGCCAACGGCTATAAAAACGGTGAGAATGGGGTATAGGACTTTTATTTTTTTCGGATTTATGGGGTTTTTCTTTGTATTCATTGGGTTTTTCTGCGGATTCATGGGATTTTTCAAGGTGTTCATGTGCTTGCAGGTTCTTCGGGGGCTTCTTCGGTAGCTTCATAGGCTTGGCGAGCTTCTACACCTTGACGAGCTTCCGCAAGGCTTCCATAGGCTTCCGCACTTTGGCGGACTTCTTCCATGGCTTCCGCACCTTCGGTGGCTTCCCCCACCCCCCGTATCTCCAAATTCCGAGCCTCCAAAGCCGCTATCCTACCACTCGACTCCATCTGCCGCGCTATATCGCTCCTTATGCCCTCTAATCGTTCGTTTTTGTATTCTTCTAAATATTTTTCTATTTCCGACAGCTTGGAAAATTTCATTTTTGAATAGACATCTAAGGTGTTGATGACCTCGGTTTCTATTTCCTCTAGCCGCTCGGCGCGTTGCTTTTCCAGCTCTAGCCTTTGTGCCGCGATTGCGCGGCGCAGCTCCAACAACGCTTCCGTGCTGTTCGCTATTTCCGCCGAAAATCTGTCCGAATTGGCGTTGCCCTCGGCCTCTATTTTTCTTGCGCGTTCGTTTGCGGCTTCTATTTTGTTTGCACAAATTTGTTCAACCTCGGAAAATCTATCGCTCGCCATTTTTTCTAGCTCTAGGCGGCGTTCGGCCTCGGCGGATTTTTTCAACGCGATATTTTCCTCGTTTATCCTCATGCTTTCGGTTTTGAGCGTTTCTATTTTGTTTTCCTCGGCGATTTGTAGCTTTTTCAGCTCTCTAAGCTCGTCCACCGCGAGCTTAATCGCGGCTCGGCACTCGGTAAGCTCCCGCGAACGCGCCGTTTCCAACTCGCTTGATTTTTCCAAGAACGCGGCTTCCAACGCGGAAATTTTCGCCTGGCGTTGTTCGTCTATTTCGGCGAGCAGCTCGATGCACTTCTGGTCGATTTCCCGTAGCCGTTCAAGACGTAAATTCTCTAAAACAGCCTCGTTTTCGGCGTGGCGTTGTTCAAAGCGTGTTTCCAACGTGCTTATTTCGCCCATCATTTCCGCTTTTTTTGCTTCCAAAATTGCGATTTCGTTCTCTATGTTTGTTATTTCCTCGCGTAGACGGCTTTTTTGCACAACGGCATCTTTTTTAAACTGCGACAAAACCACAGCTTGTTCTTCCTCCAATTTAGCCAACGCCTCGACACGGTTCGCGCTTGCTATTTTTTCCTCGTCTAGCCTAATTTTTTCGCTTTTTACCAGATTTTCCGACCTTGTTTTCTCAAAATCGTACTCCAAGAGCTTTATTTCGTCCAATATTTTCTGCTTTTCGCTCTGATATTTTAGTATTTCCTTTTCCCATTCGCGTTTTTCGGCGGAAATTTCGGCCTGCTGCTTGCGTTCCTGCGTGCGAAGCGCGGCGTAAACGTCCGCTTTCTCCTTTTCCATTTCCGCAAGAAATAACGCCCTCTGCTCGTCAAGCTCGGTTATTTGCGCCGTTTTTGTACGAGAAAGCTCCGCCTGTAGCTTGTTCCATTCTATTGCCTTGGCTTGCTCCATTGCGGAAATGTCGTTCTCTATTTCCTTTTTCTGCCGTTCCAGCTCCGCTATTTTAAGCGAATGTTCGTGGTTTAGCTCGTTAAAGCTCGCTTCACGCTCCGCGCGGGTTCGGGTAAGCAGGCTTTCCTTTTCTTCGATAATACGAGCCTGCTCCTTGCGAGCTTTTTTTTCCGTGTCCTCTATTTCTGCCCTTAGGCGTTCAATATCTTCCTCCAGCTCGGTTTTTCCCTTAATTAAAAAGGCAATTTCGCTCTGCAAATGCTTAATTTGTGCCGCGCTTTCGCTCGTTTTTTCCGAATGTACCTTAGAAATCTCGTCCCCGAAGTTCATAATCGAGGACTCGCGCTCGGCGCGCAGGCGGTTGACCTCGGCGGACAGCTCCGCAAGCTCCTTGCTTAGGCTTTCCTTGCGGTCGGTGTCAATATCGTCGTTCTGCGCTTGCTCTTTTTTGTAAATTTCTGCTTCTCGGCGTTCTAAGGAAGCCCTAAGCTCGTCAAGCTCCGCGCGTTCTCTGCGAATTTGTTCAATTCTATCGTCAACAATTTGCGAAATTGCCGCCATAAAAAGCCTACTTTCTCGTGAAAATTTTGCCTGTTAGCTTGATGTCCGAGCCTCTCATTTTCTGTAGCTTAAAGTTGGTTTCTATGGTGCATTTTTCGCACATGCGGCCGCTTAGAATGGGCTTGCCGCAGTTGCTACAGGTTATATCGTCCCTCATGCCGCCGCTCGCGTCAATACGCCCGTCACGTACATACTGCAATATACGCTTCACGGGAACCTCGCACGCTTCCGCCACTTCCTTAACCGACTTATCGGGGTTTTGCTTGATATAATCCCTCACCGCATCAAAGATTTTTTCTTCCTCTTTCATGCAAGCAGGACAAAGCGGCTCTCTAATTTTTGCAAAAACCTTACCGCAACGCGGACAATTTACAGGTTCCATATGACCCTCCCACAGCCTTTGACTGTTTTCTTCGACCAAGCATTAAGCCGTTGGTGGCTGTTGGACGTTTGCCAAGGCTCTATCGTTCTATTTTTTAAAAACCAATTACGTCTTTCACTTTGCTTAAAGTAACCGCCGCAATCTCAGCGGCCTTCGCCGCGCCCTTTTTGGCAGTCTGGTCTAAATACGTGCCGTCCGCCATTAGGCGTGCATATTCCTGTTGGTACGGAGCGAGGGTTTGTGCTACGGCTTCGCCCACGGCTTGCTTCAAATGTCCGTACCCCTTGCCCTCAAATTCCGCTTCCGCTTGGGCTAGTGTTTGGCTTGTCACACAGGCATAAATTGTCAAAAGGTTGCTTACGCCTGGTTTGTCCTCGGACACACATATTTTATTGTCAGAATCGGTGACGGCTCTTTTAAACTTCTTAATAATAACATCAGAATCGTCCGAAAGATAGACACAATCGTTTATATTGTCGTCCGATTTTGACATTTTTTCCGTAGGGTTTTGCAGCCCCATAATTCTTGCACCCATGGGCGGTACAAACGCATCGGGGACGGTAAACACATCGCCGTAAATTTTATTGAACCGCCCCGCAATATCGCGGCATAGCTCCAAATGCTGGCGTTGGTCGTCGCCTACTGGGACGAGCGCGGCCTGGTACAGCAATATATCCGCCGCCATAAGGACAGGATAGGTGTACAGTCCTGCGTTGATATTGTCGGTATTTTTTTTAGATTTGTCCTTAAACTGGGTCATGCGGTTTAGCTCGCCAACCATTGTGTAGCAGTTCAAAATCCACGCAAGCTCCGCATGTGCAGGGACGTGCGACTGCTGGTACAAAATATTCTTGTCGGGGTCTAGCCCCAACGCAATCAGCCACGCAAGCATAGAGCGCGTTTGTTGCCTAAAATCCTCCGGGTTGATTCTTATGGTAATCGCGTGCATATCTACCACGCAATACAAACAGCTGTACTCTAGGGATAGCTTTTCCCAGTGCGAAATCGCACCGAGCAGGCTACCCAAGGTAGGCACGCCCGTGGGCTTTATGCCGCTGTAAATAACTTTATTCATGCCATGTAACCCCTGTCCTTGTCCTCTTGTATATATTCGTTCGCTTGGCCGTCCTTGCCGTAGGTTAGGCCTGTGTACACCTTAGGGCTTTCGGCGGCCTCGGCGGCCTCGGCGTTTTTTTCGGCACAATCGCGCCAGCCGACCAAAAGCATTTCCATTAGCTCCGCTACCTCGCCCGCCGTTTTGCACGCCATTTCCTTGTCCGAGGAAAAATGGACATCGCACAGTAGCTTGTACGCATAGCTGTAAATTTGGTAAAAATCGTGCGACAACGGCACGGCAAAGTCAAGAGCTTGGATTAGCTGCTCTAGCCCTTCCTTCGCTTTTTGTATATTACCATAAAAATCTTCTTTTGTGGCATTATTTAAAAATTCTACAATCAATTCTAGCGTAATCACAACAAGCCCCGCAGGGCTTGCTTGTGAAATACGCAGTAAATATGCGGATTTATCAATCATTGGTTAGCACCTCTACAGGTTTTTTTTATAGGCTTCGAGGCGATATTCCCACCATAGAAGAGTCGGAGAAATGCGGCGCGCCGCTACTGTAGCAACGCAATAATTTGTTGCGGGCGTTGGTTTGCTTGCCCGAGAATGGACATCGCCGCTTGATACATTACGTTAAATTGTGCGTAGCGTGTGGTTTCGCGCGCCATGTCGGTGTCCTGTATGCGACTGCGTGAAATTTCTGTGTTTTCGGCGGCTACGTCCAGGTTGCTTACGGTGGATTCTAGGCGGTTTTGGTACGCGCCTAGCCTTGCGCGCGAATCGGACACGGTACGTATAGCGCGGTCTAGTATGTTTATTGCCCTATCCGCGCCTACGTGGCGTATACCCTCGCCCTCAACTGGTATAGCCATAACCTTTACATCAATTATCATGCGCTGTACACCGCCCACATATTCCACAAGCCCAAGCGTTTCCGCGTTAAGGCGCGGAATTTGTACCGCCATAGCGGTATTGTGGCTCGCGCCGATTTGCAGCATAAGCGGCCCGTAGCTACGGAAATCCTTAGTCATGTAAAGACCGTCCTCCAAGCGGTTGCCCGCATCAAGGTCGCTTACTGGAAAGCCGTCCGCGCCTGGGAAGCGGAAATATTCGCCTGGAGCGGCATCGGGGTCAAAGGCAACTTGAATAGACATGCGAATATCCTCGCCGTTGCTTCCGCGGAAAAATACCTGATTGCCGCTTGTGGTCGCCGCCAAGGAAGCGCCTGGTACACGGTTGCCGTTGGAGTCGAGCAAGCCGCCGATAATCGGCTGTCCGCCGTCTGTGGTAATAACGGCTGGGTCGGGGTCGTTGGTCGTTACAAGCGCGTCACGCCCTGTATTGCTAATGCTTTCCGTTAGCCCAAATATGGATAATTCGCCAGTAACCGCCATTTTTTGGTCGCTTCCTGCCAAATTGCTTACTAGGAAAATTCTCGCATCGTCAGTAGCGGACGGCTGATACATGGTAATTCCCATAAATTTCAATTCTTCGTTTAGCTTATACTGTACTTCTTCCCATGTTTTGCCAGACATGTCAATGTTTAGGTTGTTGAGCTTAAAGCCTGTGTCGGCTGGGAAAACCTCGCGACCAGTAGGGACTTGTACGTTCGGGTCGTTTGGGTCGGGTTTCATTTCTGGCTCTAGCTGTGACAAATCGGGGTTTAGCTCAATCATGGCGGGCAAGCCTGCCTGTTGGATTGTATAATTCAACTGCCCCTCCGAAACATGGGGGGAAACGTACAGCGTGTTTACGATATTTCGCGTAGCTTCGGGGACATGGTCGCCGCCTAGCGCGCCCTGCCACATGGAATTGTCTACCACTCGGCTTGCCTCGCCGTTGAGAATTTTCATGCGGTTAAATTCCGTATTACGCGAAATCGCATGAATTTCTGTAGTAAGCTCCTCTATTTCTAGCTGAACCATTGCGAGGTTTTCGGGGTTTAGCGTACCGTGAGCGGCCTGCACGCTTAGCTCGCGCATACGCTGTAGCATGTTATGCACCTCGTTTAGCGCGCCCTCCGCGGTTTGGATTAGCGAAATGCCGTGCGTTGAATTTTCGCTCGCCTGTCTTAGGCCGCTTACCTGATAATTCAATTTGTTGGAAATAGCAAGCCCTGCCGCGTCCTCCTTCGCGCTGTTAATTCGCATACCCGACGACAAGCGTGTCATAGCCTGTTGCAAGCCGCGGTCTGCGCGGCGCATACTTAAATGCGTAAATAATGCGGGGATATTGTTGTTTATTACCATGGTTTACCTCCTAGGGGTTATGTTTTATAGTCCACTTAGCACATATACTCTTTCATTTCTTCCAAGGGTTCGTCAAAATCTGACGAAATTTCAATAAGTCCATTTAGCCGTCCCAATACAGGTGTTTTGGTTGTATCTGATTCGAGCAGATATACCGAGGGGTTAGAATTACTGTAAAATTCCCAGCCCTCAACAACCGCCCTTCCCCACGCCCCTTTTTCGCCCTGTATCATATCAACATCAGCACAACTATTAAAAGCCCCTCGTGCCTTTAGCGCCCTTTTCTGTGGCGTTATCGTTTGAATCATTTCAATCGACCTCTAAATGTAACTCTTAAAAACAAGCAACCCAACGCCAATATTGCAGGGAGCAATATTTGAAGCAAAATAGTAAGGGGGTGTTCAACATTTACGGATATATCATACTCAATCATTAAAAACGCAGGCAACCAAGCTGTTATTGTGACAGCTGTACAGAATATTATACAAGAAATTACTATGTCTGCTTTTTTTATGGTGTTCATTGATACCCTCCCGCAAAATCATAGAAAAGCACTACAGCCTCTCGCAGGCTATCAATCGCCTCGTCTATCGTTTTGCCCTGCGAAGCAACGCTGTTTTCAAGACATCTAGCCACAAACCAGTCATCCTCTTTTTGTATCGCAATAGTAAAATATTTATTCATTTAAGCCCCTCTTTTTCTCGGCTACAGTCGCCGACCCCACTCTCTCCAAATCATCATCAGCCGTTTCAATAAACCTCGCTATCGCGGAAACTACCGCGTAAAAATCCTCGTTGTTCTTTTTAGGCGTTTCGTTATTTTCCATGTATACCTCCTACAGGCTACACCCTAACATCAACAGTAGACGAAGTAATCTTCCGCACCTCGGGGCTATCGGTAGCCCATTGCTGTAACGCGTCGGGCGGCAGGGAGGTTTCCAGTGCAGGCTCTTTATCTAATACTATCTGCAATGCCGCTATTTTTACTCCTGCGCCGAAAAGCATTTGCTCGAAGCCCTCTTGTCGGGCGATAAGCGCGTTTACGGCTTTTTCGCTCTGTGCTGCGACAGTGATGTCTACGCCCTCGCTTTGCAGTGTAAAGTACGCGGTGATTAGCCCCAAATTCTTTGTGTCGAGCGAAAGCAAGACCCTTGCGCCCTCTTGGGTCAAGGCGCGGTCGTTTAGTACATACATTTGTAGGTTTGCAATGCGTTTGTTTACCTTTATGGGTAGCTGGAAGCCGTTTTCGGCGTTTCCGTTAAGCGCGTGAGTTACGGCTAGGAGCGATTGCAATGAGGACGTGTTCTTGGTCGGCAATGTGCCGTTTATGGCATCGAGAATACGCGCCAACAAATTCCCAGGGGTCAAGCCCTTTCGCAAGCCAGGAAGTGACGTGTCCTGCAACGCATCGGAAATATTCAGCGTGCCGATTTCGTCGTCGGCGGCTTCCTCCGCTTCCTCTAGCTCGTCTGCCAATACGCGGTTGGAGCGCGTCATTTTTTCCAGTGACTTGATGTTGCCCACCGTTGCGGCGATATTGCGGCTTGTGAGGAAATGCACAAGCTGTGGGTTGGCGGCGATAAATGTCTGTATTTGCTCGGCTACCATACGCTCGAACACAACCTTTGCGGCGTTTACTGTGTCGGCGGCGGTGTAATCGGGCGTTTCGGGCAGGTTGCCCTTGGCGGTCAAGTCCTCTAGCGGCTTGTGAAGCTCGTCGGGCGAGGAAAGCAACGCCTCCAACGTGGCAGGCGAAGCAACGTCAACAAATTTGTCTAAAACAATATCCAAATGGCTCATAACCTTTTGGTCGGCGGTGTTTTCTACCGCGCCCTTGATATTGCCCTCGGGGCGAATAAGCCGTTGCAGCTGTCCGAAGGATTCGTCCACCTGCATATCCACCGCTTCTCCAGAGCGGATATGCGTGAATTTTTTCGCAAGCTCCATAAGCGCGCCTAGCGTAGGCGAATTGCCCATCTCTGCGGCAAGCCCAATGGCGGCGGCCTCGTCCTTTTGGATAATGTGAAGCATACGGTACAGCGCGATTATGGACTTTCTTATTTCGGGGTCTAGCTGATGACTCGAATCCATCTCCATAATATACTGCGCTATTTTTCCAGTAACGTCCTTACCCTTGCCGAGGTTAAATTGCTTTACATATGCCAAGACCTGGTCAACGTGCATTTCCAGCGGATTAAGCCCTTCCTCTAGCATGGAGGCCGCGATAATCGGGTGTAGCTTCGATGCGAGCGCGTTAATTTTCGCGTCAATTTCCTTAACGGTTTGCAGGTTGTCCTGTGTTACGTCCATGCTGTTTTTGCTTAGAATGAATGATGCCTTGAGGTTTTCGTCAGACGGCGTAATGTTCATTTTTTCCAGTAGCGGTGCAAACTCGCCGCGTACCTTTGAGAACGAGTCGCCGTAACGCGAATCGGGAACGGTCGCATATTGCTCATAATGGCTACGCGCACGCGCATAAAGCACGGATTCGTGTATGCCTTGAATGGTAAACGGCGATTGCCCTTTGATAATACCTGCGTGGACGTTTACGGTAAGCGGCGGAATATTGGCTAAATAGTCGAAAATTTTCGTCATGCGCGTGGCGGCGTACTGCGTACCGCTTCCGCCAGCCATACGCTGATAACGATACGCGTCGGGTTCGCTTACATTGAACGTACGCATAACGTCAAGCATATGCCCTGTATCCACGCCAAACGAACGAGCGCGCGAGGCCGCCTGCTCCGCAAATTTTATTTGTGCCTCGCCCACACGCGCCACATCGGGCAAGTCCATACTGCCTATGGGCTTATCCGTGGCGAGCTGGAACGCGGCGCGGTCGAAAAAAGCCTCTCGTGGGATATTGCCCGACATTGCACCGAGGAAAATAACCTTGTCGATATTTACGCGTGTAAGCGGCAAATCGCGGTCGAGCAAAAATCTTGCCGCCACGAGGTTATCCTGCACGTAGTCTATTCCCTCGCGGTCGAACAGCCGCTTTAACGCGCCTTGCAACGCGTCCCACGGTGCGGCGGAGGAAGCATCGGCAGGGGGCGGCGCGCCGCCCGACATATGCTTGCTTTTGTATACATTGTCTAGTGTCAATTCTTTTTCGTCTGCTATTAGCTTTTCGATGGCTTGGGGCTCTACCTTTTCGGGCAGCTTTTCCCATGCGTTTTCCATTGCCGTCACGTTTTGTTCCGAAACGGGCATACCGTGCTTATATAAACTGGTAACAATTTCCTTGGCATTCTCGGGCTTTGCGTAGCCGCTTTTTATGCCGTCTGCGAGTTCTTGTTCGCTTATGGGCGTTTCGGGCGTTCTGTCGATATTGTGCATTACGCGGTTGAAATCGGAAAAGCTCACCTTGCTTATATCCAGTCCGCTTTTTACCATAGCCGCAACGGCAGTATTTTTGCCTGTACCCGAGGCGTAGGTTTGCGCTCGGCGTATAGATTTAATCGCGCTTGCCACTTTTTGAGCCTGTTCTTGGCGGTGTTCGTCACGTAGCTCCTCTGTTTCACGCATTTGGTCGAGGGTATTCGCCACGCCGCGTAAGCCGTCAAGCGCAGATTGCACGCCGCGCCCTATTTGCTTTTTCGCGTTGGGGTTAGACAAATCCTGTGTCAGCTTAAAGCCAGTGCGCGTTCTTTGCACCCAAAAACGCAGATTGTCCCCTACCCTACCCGCTATGGACGAGGAATCCGCAGTAAAGACTATGTCGTCCTCTGTACGCAAGGTGGCTGTGTTTCCGTCCAGCGACTCGAAACGCGCCGTTATTATTTGCCCTGTACTCCATGACACCTCTGGGCGGCGCTGGTTCGCCGTAGCGGCGGTAGCGGATTGTATGCCCGGTATGCTGGCGTTTGCTATGGACACATTAAACGAGGATAGGTTCATGCTTCCCCCTAGGGTTAAAGGTAGGCTCTGCGGCTTACCCGAATTATTAAATTACTCCGTCTATAATATTTTCGGTTAATTTGGTGAAATTGTTTAGCTAATACTTTTGGGGTTGTTATAAGAATAAAAACTTAAAAGATAATGGAACGCGGATTTACGCGGATTTAACGGATTTTCGCGGATTCTATCTGGCGCGTTCTTTAAAATCCGTTTAATTAACAATCCGCATAATTTGCGTTTCCTTAGCTTTTAATGAACGCAAGAAAAAATCCGCGAAAATCCGCCAAATCCGCGAAAATCCGCGTTCCATGCCCTTAAAATCCGCCAAATCCGCGAAAATCCGCGTTCCATTGCTTTTTAAACCTGCGTTCCATAATCCAGTTGCCCCTAAACATCTATATTCCAGCCGTTCTCGCCGTACTCCACAAAGCTGATGGGAAAAATTTCCTTTAGCGCGCCTTGCACAACCAGCCGCCTATCATTGCCTGCACCTATGCAGGTAGAAAGCGTAAGAATTTGCACCGCGTCCGCGGGCGCGTGGTTTGCTTCCAAGAACTCGGCGAACGATTTGGCATCGTCCACATGGAGCTTGTACGCAGGGTCGTACACATCGGTCGCCCTCACGGAAAATATTTCAAATTCCGCAATCGTGTCATTTGTCATAAGCGTAATTATTGGGTGCTGTGCCGTATATTGCTCGTTTAAAAAATAGTTCAGCATACCGAACATAAGCCATTCGCCGCCGGTGTCGTTTGCCTGATGTCCGTAAATAATGATATGCGGCACATACTCGCCCACACTGCGTGAATCCATAAAAATTGCGCCTAGTACATTCTCCGCGCCTTGAAAGGTCGTGGAGAGGTATTTTTCGTTTTCCGCACCGCGAACCACGGGGAAATTGACTGGCGTGCCGTCAATACGCACCATGCCAAGATAGTCTGGGTTAATCGCCCGCATTTCCTCGTCTAGCGCGTTTGGAAAGCTAGTGTCTATTTCCGCAGGCAATCGCAAATACACGGCATCGCTCGCTACCCAGTCCCCACGCTTGATTTCAAACTGCGGAATTTGGGCTTGCTCGCGTTTCATTTTCCATACGTCAAACTTGAACGGCAGTACCTGCATAGCAAGCACAATGGCGCATATCGTCATGGCTGTGGCGATACATGCGATAATTATTTCTTTTTTTTTGGGTTTTGGTTTCATGGGTCACTCCTGTTTTGTAAATTCATTAAGGTCATACGAGGTATCTCCGATATAAACTCGTTTTGAGCCATTCATAATATAATACTCACGAGCCATCTCAAACCAAATGGGGATTTCGTCCATCAAATAAAGAAACATCACATCGCCTTGATATTCTTCGGCAAAAGTAACTGCTACTTCAAACTCATCATGGTGAATCTTCCCCACTCGTCTGATTTCTGCTATTTCTCTACCAAAGCTAACAGCGAAATATTTATATCGAAATTCCTCGGGTTCTGAATCAAAGAAGGGGAAATGAAAATTTGGCATTCCGTAGCTCTCACTAGCTCTCCACCCGCGAATACTTCGGCGTTGAAAAAAGTGTGTGAAAGATGTCCCTTCGGCTATTCTATTCGCCTTACGTAGTCCGCTTGTATCGACCTCATATTTCCCATAAAGCTGAATGTCAATTAAATCGCCGTCCTTGATACCATACATCTTATAAAATAATCGCTCTGTTGCATAGTCCGCAATCATATCTGGTATATAAAAATACCGACTCTCAAGAAAAATAATGTCTGTAGCTATAGCTACAAAAACTATAGTAACTCCGACGAGGAAAACATTCCTCATATCAACACCCCCATTAGCATTTTTGTAAAGGAAATTGCAGGTTTTACAACAAACACACGAACGGTAAACGCACAGACGGCAAACGCACGAACGACAAACACACGAACGGTAAACGCATGAACAACAAACACACGAACGGTAAACGCATGAACGGCAAACGCACGAACGGCAAAATACGCACGCTTTCGTAGAGGACGGATTTATCCGTCCCGAGATTACCTCGCTATACGTTAATGCACGCTACCCACCCCGAATTGACGAACGTACCTACCTCGGGACGGATAAATCCGTCCCCTACAATTAACCGCCACGACAAACGCACGAACGGTAAACACACGAACGGCAAAATACGCACGCTTTCGTAGGGGACGGATTTATCCGTCCCGAGATTACCTAGCTCTGCGTTAATACACGTCACCCACCCCGAATTGACGAACGTACCTACCTCGGGACGGATAAATCCGTCCCCTACAACTAACCGCCACGACAAACGCACGAACGGCAAACGCATGAACAACAAACGCACGAACAACAAACGCACGAACGACAAACGCATGAACGGCAAACCAAACGCACGAACGACAAACGCATGAACAACAAACGCACGAACAACAAACGCACAAACGGCAAAATACGCACGCTTTCGTAGGGGACGGATTTATCCGTCCCGAGGTTACCTCGCTCTGCGTTAATACACGCTACCCACCCCGAATTGACGAACATACCTACCTCGGGACGGATAAATCCGTCCCCTACAATTAACCGCCACGACAAACACACGAACAACAAACGCACGAACGGCAAACGCATGAACGGCAAACCAAACGCACGAACGACAAACGCATGAACGACAAAACGCACGAACGACAAACGCATGAACAACAAACGCACGAACGGCAAACGCACGAACGGCAAAATACGCACGCTTTCGTAGGGGACGGATTTATCCGTCCCGAGATTACCTCGCTATACGTCAATACCTCTGAATACGCTCATTAAGGTCATACGATGTAGTTCCGACATAAACTCGTTCTGAGCCATTCATAATATAATATTCACAAGCCGTTTCAAGGTAAAAATGGAGTTCGTCCATCAAATAAATAAACATCACATCGCCTTGATATTCTTCGGCAAAGGTAACCGCTACATTGAAATAAAAATAGTAATTTTTCCCTGTTCTTCTGATTTCTTCTATTTCTCTGCCAAAGCTCACAGCAAAGTATTTATTTTGAAATTCCTCTAGTTCTGAATCAAGCTCAATGAAATGGAGGTCACCATAATTCCACGCGTTAGCCCTTCGAGCTTGAAAAAAATATGTGAAAGGTGTCCCTCCGACTATACTATTCGCTTCACGTATTCCGCTTGTATCAACCTCATATTTACCATAAAGCCGAATGTCAATTAAATCGCCGTCATAGATACCAAATGTCTTATTAAATAATCGCTCTGTTCTGTAGATGTCAATTGTGTGACGCATACCCAAATAATCAAAATAAATAACGTCTAAAGCTATAACCAAGAAAACTATAATAATCCCGACTAGTAAAATGTTCCTCATATCAACACCCCAAAATCCATATCACCCATGGCAACAAACCACCTACAAAACCCCCCGCCAATATCCGCATAGCAAACACTGGCAGGGGGCTTTGTTCTCAGCACTAAATAATCTCCACATTAACTTTCTTTTCTTCATGTATAGCGGCGGCTTTTACTAGCGTGCGAACTGCGCGCGCAATCCGCCCCTGCTTGCCGATTACCTTGCCCATGTCGTCTGGTGCGACCTTTAGGCGAAGCGTGGTAATTCCGTCATTTTCTTCCTCGGTGACCTCCACCATGTCGGGCTGGTCTACCAAATTTTTTGCCAACAAAATCAATAATTCTTTCATGCCACTCACCCTTAAATTCCCGATTTTTTAAGAATCGCGCGAACTGTGTCGGTGGGCTGTGCGCCCTTGGCTATCCAGTCCTTTGCGACCTCTGTGTCTACACGAATTTCTGACGGCTTTTTTGTGGGGTCGTATGTGCCGATTTCTGCCAAAACCTTGCCGTCGCGCGGCGTACGGCTGTCTGCCACCACGATACGATAGAACGGCGCTTTTTTCGCACCCATTCTTTTCAAACGAATTTTTACCATTTTTTTGCTCCTTAGTTTTTATTTACTTTATTAAAAAGGAAACCCCTTTTTACCAAATAAGCCCTTGCCGCCCTTTTTCATACTGCCTGTCAAGCCCTTCATCATCTTACGCATTTCCTCAAATTGTTTCAATAAGCGGTTTACTTCCTGTATCGTTCTTCCGCTGCCTGCCGCTATTCTACGCTTACGCGAGCCGTTTAAAATAGAGGGATTCTTGCGTTCCTCGCGCGTCATGGACTGGATTATCGCTTCCATGTGCGACATGGCTTTTTCGTCCACCTCTGCGCCCGCAAGCGCGGCGTGATTTAGCCCAGGTATCATACTCAGCAAATCGCCGATACTGCCCATTTTTTTTATCTGCTGCATTTGTGTAAGAAAATCCTCTAGGTCAAGGGAATTGTCACGCAGCTTTTTTTCCAATTCGGCGGCCTGCTTGTCGTCAAAGGCTTGCTGTGCCTTGTCGATTAAGCTCAGCACGTCGCCCATTCCCAAAATACGTGATGCCATTCTGTCGGGGTAAAACGGCTCCATGTCCTCTAGCTTTTCGCCCATACCCACGTATTTTACTGGCTTGCCAGTTACTTTCTTTACCGAAAGCACCGCACCGCCGCGTGTGTCGCTGTCTAGCTTTGTTACAATTATGCCGTCCAGCCCTAGCTTTTCGTCAAAGGTCTGTGCCACGTTTACAGCGTCCTGCCCTGTCATAGCATCTACTACTAGCAGAATTTCCTGCGGACGTACCCTTTGGCGAATTTGCCCTAGCTCGTCCATGAGCGCATCGTCTATATGAAGCCGTCCCGCGGTGTCAATCAGTACCACGTCATGCCCGTTCGCACTAGCAAACTCAAGGCTTTTTTCAGATATTTCCACAGGGCTTGTTGTGTCGCCCATTTCAAATACTGGGATATTGTACGTGCGGCCGACCACCTGCAATTGCTTGATTGCGGCAGGACGGTAAATATCGCACGCCACCAACAAGGGGCGCTTGCCCTGCTTGCGTAGCAGGCCTGCGAGCTTTCCGCTGCTGGTGGTTTTTCCTGCGCCCTGCAAGCCAACCATCATGTACACCGTTGGCGGCTTTGACGAAAAAGTAAGCTGACTTTGGGAAGAACCTAGTAACGCTATCATTTCCTCGTGGACTAGCTTGATTACCTGCTGTCCTGGCTGTAGGCTTTCCAAAACATCATGGCCTACAGATTTTTCTGTGACATTTTTTACAAATTCCTTTACTACGCGAAAGTTTACGTCCGCTTCGAGCAACGCAAGGCGAACCTCGCGCATGGCTTCCTTTACGTCATTTTCGGACAGCTTGCCCTTTCCGCGTAGCTTTTTGAATACGCCCTGTAGCTTTTCGCCTAAATTTTCAAATGCCAAGGTTACACCTCACTCTGACAAGCGTTCTACTAAATCCCTAATCTGTGCGGCGGCTTCTGTGTCCTGTATTTCATATGAAAGAGCCTTTATTTTTTCCAGTATTTCGTTTTGATTTTCGTATTTTTCCACTAGCCGCAAAAGGTCGTTGTATCGGTGCAGTTGTTTTGTAACGCGCTTTAGCATGTCTGCCACCGCTTGGGGCGAGATGTCGTTGGCGGCGGCTATTTCCGCGAGCGAGCAATCGTCTACGTAGTGCATTGTGAAAATGTCGCGTTGCTTTGGTGTCAATAACGCAGAGTAAAAGTCAAAGAGTAGATTTATGCGTTCTCTAGCTTCGGGTAATTTCATACGCAACCTCTCAAGTGTTAAGCCTTTATACAGTATAATCACTTTATACCGTGTTGTCAAATGGTTTTTCCGTTTGACAAAGCCCTTAAAAACTGACAATATACAGTAACTATAAAAATTAAGGAGCTACGACCTATGATAGTTCTAATTAAGCAAGGCGCATCTGAGGAAAAAATCAATCATCTAGTAAAATGGCTAGAGGACAAGAGCCTAATCGTCCGCAAGTTTGACGGACAGGAGCAGAGCGTGCTAGGGCTTATCGGCAACACAAACGCCATAGACAAGGACATGCTAAGCAGTCTTGACATTGTGGATTCTGTCGCGGACACGCCCGAAACCTTTAAGGCAAGCAGTAAGAAAATGCACCCAGACGACACCATTATCAATTTACATTCGGGCAGACAGCCAGCCATCGGCGGCGGAAATTTTGCTATTATGGCAGGGCCTTGTTCCGTGGAAAGCCGCGAGCAAATTATCGCTCTTGCGGACGAAATTAAAACCGCAGGCGCGAATTTTATCAGGGGCGGCGCGTTTAAGCCGCGTACCTCGCCCTACGATTTCCAAGGAATGGGCGCGGAGGGGCTAGACCTTTTAGTGGAAGCGCGTGAAAAAACAGGGCTTCCCATAGTCACGGAGCTTATGGACTTGCGGCAGTTAGATTTGTTCATAGAAAAGGACATAGACGTAATCCAAATAGGCGCGAGAAATACACAAAACTACGACCTATTAAAAGAAGTAGGCAAGCAAACAAAGGCCGCCATTCTCTTGAAACGCGGGCTTGCTGGTACAATTAAGGAGCTGCTTATGAGTGCCGAGTACATTATGGCTAACGGCAACGAAAACGTCATTTTGTGCGAGCGCGGAATACGTACCTACGAACACGATTATACAAGAAATACGCTAGACCTATCCGCCGTGCCAGTGCTAAAAGCACTTACGCACTTGCCCGTAATTGTTGACCCAAGCCACGGCACAGGGCGCGCCGACCTCGTGCCGTCTATGTCCCTGGCGGCAATAGCGGCAGGCGCGGACGGAATAATGGTCGAGGTGCATAACAACCCTGCCAAGGCACTCTCAGACGGGCCGCAATCACTCACGCCAGAAAAATTTGCGGAGCTTATGGTACGTGTGAATAAACTACGCGAGGCGATGAGCTAATGGTCATCGGAGTTGTTGGGCTAGGGCTGATTGGCGGCTCGTTGGCAAAGGCGTACAAGCGCGTACCCGAAATAACGGTTTACGGCGCGGATAGCGACAGGTCGATTTTGGAGTTTGCAAAGCTCGCGGAAGCCATTGACGGCGAATTAACCGACACGCTTTTAAAGGACTGCGACTGCATTTTTCTTTCCATTTTCCCACAGGGCGTAATCGACTGGGTAAGCTCCAAGGCGCAGCTTTTACGCGGCGTTACGGTAATAGACTGCGCCGGTACAAAAATGCGTATATGCGAACGGCTTTTCCCCTTAGCCAAGGAAAACGGCTTTACCTTTGTTGGCGGCCACCCTATGGCTGGCTTGCACCGTTCGGGCTTCAAGTTTAGCCGCGAGGATTTGTTTGACGGCCAGCCCATGGTAATTGTGCCGCACACAAACGAGGATATTCAGCTTTTCGAGGACATAAAGACACTGCTCGCGCCTGTCGGCTTTGGTAGCGTGTCGGTGACGACTGCGGAAAAGCATGACGAAATTATCGCGTTCGCTTCACAAATGCCGCATATTATCTCCAACGCATTTGTGAAAAGCCCCACCGCGCCGCACCACAAGGGCTATTCCGCAGGAAGCTACCGCGACCTTTCACGCGTGGCTATGCTCGACCCCGATATGTGGACGGAGCTATTTTTTGAGAATAAAAATTACCTGCTGGCGGAAGTGGATTCCTTCTTGGCAGGGCTAAGTGAATATCGCGCCGCGTTAGCAGACGATAACGCAGGAAAGCTCCGCGAGCTTCTAGCGGAGGGAAGCCGCATAAAACGAGAGGTTGACGGGCCGTGAAAATTTTCGATTACGAGGTTTTTATAGAAAACGGAATTTTGTCTAGCTTTGCCGAAAAAATAGATTTGAAGCCGAAAACCTTTGCGTTGATTACAGACGCGAATGTCGCTAAGCTGTACGAAAAGAGCGTTACGCAAGCCTTGGGCGGCAATGTAATTTCGTTCGCCGTACCCGCAGGCGAACGCGCCAAAAGCGCGAAGCAGTTTTTCACGTTGCATAATTTCCTGGCGGAAAATCAAGTTACGCGCGGCGATGTAATAATCGCGCTAGGCGGCGGCGTAGTCGGCGATTTGGCAGGCTTTGTGGCGGCCACCTATTTGCGTGGAATAAAATTTATACAAATACCCACGACCTTGCTCGCTATGGTAGACTCGTCTGTCGGCGGCAAAACAGGCATTGATATACCCGCAGGGAAAAATCTCGTAGGCTCGTTTTATCAGCCCTCGGCTGTTTTTTGTGACCCATTAGTATTGCAAACACTGAAACCGAAGGTATTTAATGACGGCTGTGCCGAGGTCATTAAGCACGGAATGCTACGCAGCAAAAATTTACTTGACACGGTTTTAGATATACGCAAAAGCCCTGCGGAAATAATACGCGAAAACGTAAAAATAAAGGGCGAAATCGTACAGCAGGACGAATTTGACACAGGCGAGCGGCAACTGCTAAATTTTGGGCATACAATCGGCCATGCGTTAGAACGGCTTAGCAATTTCAAAATTTCCCACGGAAGCGCGGTAGCCATAGGCATGAATTTAATCACGCGCGCGGCGGTAAAAAAGGGGTTTTGTCCGCCAGAATGTGCGGAAATATTGGAAAGGCTGTTGCGTGCGTTTAAATTGCCGTTGCGGACGGATTTTTCGCCGAACGAAATTTTTAACGCCGCGCTTACCGACAAGAAGCGTAACGCGGACTTTTTGACTGAGGTTGTTCCTGTGAGGGTTGGGGAGTGTGTGTTGTGTAAGATGCCTGTAAACGAATTGCTAGATTGGATTGCGGTAGCAATGTCGGGAGATTAAGGCATTAACGCAGAGCGAGGTATGCACGTTCGTCAATTCGGGGACGGATAACGTCCATTAACGCAGAACGAGGTAATCTCGGGACGGATAAATCCGTCCCCTACAAAAACCGTGCAGATTTTGCCGTTCGTGGGTTTGGTGTGGTGTTTTGCCGTTTGTGTGTTTGGTGTGGCGTTTTGTTATTCGTGTGTTTGGCGTGGCGTTTTGCCGTTCGGGTGCTTGGTGTGACGTTTTGCCGTCCGTGCGTTTGGTTGGCGTTTTGCCGTTCGTGCGTTTGATGTTGCGTGTTGCAGTTCGTTTGTTTGGCGTGGCGTTTTGCCGTTTGTGTGTTTGGCGTGGCGTTTTGCCGTTTGTGTGTTTGGTTGGCGTTTTGCCGTTCGGGTGTTTGGTGTGGTGTTTTGTCGTTTTGCCGTTTGTGTGTTTGGTGTGGCGTTTTGTTATTCGTGTGTTTGGCGTGACGGTTCTTTGTAGGGGACGGATTTATCCGTCCCGAGGTATGCACGTTCGTCAATTCGGGGACGGATAACGTCCATTAACGCAGAGCGAGGTAATCTCGGGACGGATAAATCCGTCCCCTACAAAAACCTGCAAGGGCGTAAAGCCGCACATGAACAATCACCGAGGGCGAATCAAGAAAATAGAGGTGTTAGAATTGAAAGCGATTATTCAACATGGGTCGATTTTCGGCGATATATTGGCTATTCCGTCTAAGAGCAATTTACATCGCCAGTTGATTTATGCGGCGTTGGCGGACACTGCGACACACATTATTTGTGCCGATACACAAGCGGAGGATATTACCGCTACTGTCGATTGTTTAACCGCTTTAGGGGCGGTTATTACAAAGGACGAGGACGGTCTTTGTGTAGGGGCTTCGCCCCATTTCTCCGACACCAATTTAGTGGGAATGCCGCCTCGAAGCCTTGACAGCTCACCAAGGGATAAGAAAACCTCAAGCGAGGTCAGATTACCCTGCGGAGAAAGCGGCTCGACCCTACGCTTTATGCTACCCATTGTCTGCGCTATGGGGCTTCGCGGTGCGTTTGAAATGAAAGGACGGCTACCCAACCGCCCCTTAGGGCCTTTGGATTCACAGCTGGAAAAACATGGCATAAAAATATGGCGTGACACAAACGAGGTCTTAAATGTAGACGGCCAGCTTACCGCAGGCGAATTTACCTTGCCAGGCGATGTTTCCTCTCAGTATATTTCTGGGCTGTTAATGGCGTTGCCGCTACTGAACAAGCCAAGCACGCTAACGATTACGCCGCCCTTTGAGTCTGCCGACTACGTGGAAATGACGTTGGACACCTCCAAGGAGTTTAACTGCGAAATTGTCCCGAAAATAAAAGGGAAAAACATAGAATACGCAATCTCCCCTACCCCATACAAAAGTCCGCTCCGTACCCAAACCGAGGGCGACTGGTCGAACGGCGCGTTTTGGCTATGCGCAGGGGCAATGAACGGCGGAAACATAAGGCTTGGCGGCTTACGAAACGACAGCAAGCAGGGCGACCGCCTTATCCTTGACATTTTACAGAAAATGGGCGCGGATATAGCTTGCAACGAGCAAATAATTCATGTAAAAGAAAATAAACGAAAATGCGTAGAGGTGGATTCTCGTGCGATTCCCGATTTAATCCCTGTTTTGGCGGCTGTGGCGGCTACTTGCGAGGGTACGAGCGTTTTCAAAAACGCGTCGCGCCTTAGACTAAAGGAATCCGACCGCTTGACCGCCACGGCACAAACGCTTGCCGCGCTTGGCGCGGATATTGACGAAACGCCAGATGGATTGATTGTACATGGCAAGGCTACCCTGCGAGGCGGCGAGGTGGATTCCTTCGGCGACCACCGCATAGCCATGATGGCGGCGATTGCTTCGGCGGCGTGTACCGAGCCAGTAATTGTAAACGGAGCGCAAGCGGTGAATAAATCCTATCCGCGTTTTTGGGACGATTTGCGGATTTTGGGGAAAAGGGTGGAATTTTGTTAATCACGGAAATTTTGAACTTGCGAAAAGGGGGGCTATAGATGTCTAGCACATGGAAAAACAATATCGCGCTCTCGATTTTCGGGCAATCCCACGGAGCGGCAATCGGCATGACATTAGACGGCATACCCGCAGGCGAAGCAATCGACCTTGACGAGCTTCGCGCCTTTATGCTTCGCCGTGCGCCTGGAAATTTCCCATGGGCTACGCCGCGAAAGGAAGCGGACGAGCCAGAGCTTATCGCTGGCTTAGTAAACGGAAAAACCTGCGGCTCGCCGATTACTGCCATTATCAGGAACACAAATACACGTCCGCACGACTACGGGCATATACAATTTGTTCCGCGCCCTGCCCATGCCGATTTTACGGCGTTTGTGAAGCATGGCGGCTTTGCGGATTTGTCTGGCGGAGGGCATTTTTCGGGGCGGCTTACCGCTGCGTTATGTATCGCTGGCGGTATTTGCTTGCAAATTCTCAAACGGCGCGGAATTTTTATCGGCGGACATGTCGCTTCCGTTGGCGCGGTCAATGACGATTTGTTTTCGCCCGTTGGCGTTGGCGAAGAATTGTTTGCAGAGCTGCGCGCCATGGATTTCCCAGTAATCAACCCCGAGGCAGGGGCGCGCATGGTAAGCGAAATAGAGCAAGCAAAACAGGACGGCGATTCCGTGGGCGGCGTGGTAGAATGTGCCGCCGTTGGCTTGCCTGCGGGGCTTGGCTCGCCTATGTTCGGCGGCATGGAAAATATTATTGCACAGCTAGTTTTTGCCATTCCTGCGGTAAAGGGCATAGAATTTGGCGCAGGCTTTTCCGCCGCTACCAAACGCGGCAGTGAAAATAACGACAGCTTTACTGTAACTAGCGGCAAAGTAACGACCGAAACCAACAACCACGGCGGTATCTTGGGCGGCATTACCTCTGGCATGGCAATCATCTTCCGCGCGGCGGTAAAGCCCACGCCGTCTATAGAAAAGGCACAGCAAAGCGTGGACTTAGTAGCCAACACGCCAGTACAGCTTGAAATAAAAGGGCGGCACGACCCCTGCATTGTTCCGCGCGCCGTGCCGTGCTTTGAGGCGGCTATGGCGGTGGCGGTGATGGATTCTATTCAATCAAAATAAAATAAAAGGAGCATGTAAATGAACAACCTAACCGAACTACGCGCACAGGTAGACAAAATCGACGACGAACTCTTGCTACTCTTTGAAAAGCGAATGAACATTGTTTCGGAAATTACTGACTACAAGAAAGCAAACGGATTGCCTATTTTAAACAGGGCGCGCGAGGAGGAAAAGCTCAATACTATTTGGGAAAAATCGTCCGCGCCGCTGAAGCGGTTTACTAGACATTTTTATTCTGGGCTGTTTAATTTGAGCAGGAAGTATCAGCACGAGAATTACCGCCAAACGCTTGCGCCGATAAAGGACTATTCGTCCGCGCTGTGTAAGGAAATAAGCGACGCAAAAACTGCTTACGCCGCAAAGGACTTGCCCGCCACGGCTATGCTTGCGTGCCAAGGCGTGGAAGGCTCGTTTGCACAGCTTGCGGCGGAGAGGCTGTTTAGGGAGCCGCCCGCAATTCAGTACATGAAAAACTATGACAGCGTTTTTGCGGCGATTGAAAGCGGCCTTTGTGAATACGGCGTTTTGCCGCTAATGAACAGCACGGCAGGCTCGGTAAACAAGGTTTATCGCGCTATGAAAAACCATAATTTTAGGATTGTGCGTAGTATTCGCCTAAAAATCGACCATCACCTGGTAGCACAAAAGGGCGTAAAAATCGGGGATATTCGCGAGGTTGTTTCCCACGAACAGGCGCTTGCACAATGCGACGGATATTTAACCAGCCTAAGCAAAAGCATAGGCGCGGAAATTTCCCAAACACAGCACAACAACACCGCCGCCGCCGCCGAAATGGTAGCAAGCTCAACGCGGCGCGATGTCGCGGCGATTTGCTCGCGGCGTTGTGTCGAGCAGTACGGGCTGGAAATTCTTGGCGAAAACATTCAAGACAATGTAAACAATTATACGCGCTTTATTCTTATTTCCAAGAATCTGGAAATTTACGAGGGCGCGAGCCTTACCGACATGATTTTGACCTTGGAAAACAAGCAAGGCTCGCTCTACAATATAATAAAAATCGTCAATGAGCTAGGCATAGACATGAGCAAGCTGGAAAGCCGCCCCACCGAAAGCGACGACGAATTTATGTTCTACGTCACGTTTAAAACGCTCGTCAACGACGATTTGTTCACGCTGTTTGACAGGCTTACGGAAAGCTGCAAGAGCTTTGAGTATCTCGGCAGCTATGCGGAGCTGTAATATGCGGTGCGGATTGTTGGGGCAAAAGCTGTCGCATAGCTATTCGCCCGCCATTCATTCGGAGTTCGGCGAGTATAGCTATGATTTATTTGAAGTAGAACCGCAGGATTTAGCCGAGTTTTTTAACAATGGAAACTTCGGCGGCATAAATGTAACTATCCCCTACAAACAAGATGTAATGAAATTCTGCAACGAATTGTCGCCCTCCGCACAAGAAATAGGTAGCGTAAACACTATCTTGCGTAAGCCCAGCGGCGAGCTTTTCGGCGACAATACAGACGCGGCAGGATTTAGGAAAATGACGGAAGCCCTTGGCGTTCCTGTCAAAGGGAAAAAAGTGGTTATTTTTGGTAGCGGCGGAAGCAGTCTAAGCGTGCGTTACGTAATGAAATCGCTCGGCGCAGGCGAAATTGTAGTTATTACCATAGAGGAAAATACCCCAGAAACGCTAAAACGTCACGAAAACGCGGCAATTTTGGTAAACTGCACGCCTGTGGGCATGTACCCCCATGTGAACGCTTCGCCCTGCTCGCTGGACTACTTTCCGCACCTAGAGGGCGTGCTAGACCTCGTTTACAACCCTGCCAGAACGCGCTTGATGACAGCGGCGCGGAGCCGCGGGATTCCTGCTGTCGGCGGCCTAATAATGCTAGTCGGGCAAGCGGCGGTGGCCTCGGAAATATTCACGGGCGGCACGGCTTCCATTTCCAAGGAAAAAATAGCCAGCGTAGTAAGCAAGCTACGCCGCGACATGGAAAACATCATACTTGTGGGTATGCCTGGCAGTGGAAAATCCACGCATGGGCGTATTTTGTCGGAAAGGCTAGGCAAAAAATTTGTAGACACGGATACGGAAATAGAAAAAGCCGCCTCCTGCACAATACCCGAAATTTTCGCCAACGAGGGCGAGGCGGGCTTCCGCACCAAGGAAACGGCAATAATGGAAAAATTCGGCAAGGAGTCGGGGCTAGTAATTGCTACGGGCGGCGGCGTTGTCACTCGCGCGGAAAATTACGAGCATTTGCACCAGAACGGCGTAATAATTTTTACAGAACGCGCGATTGACGAGCTTCCGCGCGAGGGGCGGCCGCTTTCGCAGGGCGATTTGACAAAAATGTACGAAATACGACTGCCTATGTATCAGCATTTTGCGGACATTACCGTACACGTAGACGGAAGCCCCGAGCAGGTGTCGGCAAAAATTTTGGAGGTACTGGAACGTGAAATTTATAATAATTAACGGCCCCAACTTAAATATGCTAGGCGTTCGCGAACCCGAAATTTACGGCAAAACAAGCTACGCCGCGCTAGAAGCCCTAATAAAAGACACATGCGCCGAGAAGAACATCGAAGCCGAAATTTTCCAGTCTAATCACGAGGGCGCAATTGTGGACAAAATCCAGTCGGCGTACGGCAATTGTGACGGCATAATAATAAACCCCGCGGCGTACACACACACGAGCATAGCTATTTTGGACGCGCTCAAAGCCGTGGGTATACCTGCCGTGGAGGTTCACATTTCCGACATCGCGAGCCGCGAGGATTTTCGGCAGGTTTCATATGTGGGTAAGGCGTGTGTGAAAACTATTGCGGGGGCGGGCTTGGAGGGGTATCGGTTGGCTGTTTTGTTTTTGTGGGAAATGGTTAAATGACAGAAAAGCAAAAAATGCTTGCAGGGCAGCTATACCTTGCGAGCGACTGCGAGCTAACCAACGAACGCCAAAACGCACGCAGAATTACACGCCTATATAACGCCTCAACGGAAACGCAGCAGGAGTACCGAACGCAATTATTGCGAGAGCTTTTTGGCAGAATGGGCGAAAATGTGTACATCGAGCCGAGCTTCCGTTGTGACTACGGCTACAATATCAAGGTGGGAAGCAATTTTTATGCAAATTTTGACTGCATAATACTAGATGTCTGCGAGGTAAATATCGGCGACAACGTATTTTTCGCGCCGCGCGTGAACATTTACACCGCCGCACACCCAGTAGAAGCCCAAGCAAGAAACAGTCTGCTAGAGCTTGGCAAGCCTGTAAATATAGGAAACAGCGTGTGGCTCGGCGGCGGCACAATCGTTTTGCCAGGCGTAACAATCGGCGACAATAGCGTAATCGGCGCAGGGAGCGTGGTTACAAGGGACATTCCAAGCAACGTAGTCGCGGCAGGCAATCCGTGCAGGGTTTTGAGGCAGTTGCCCTAAGAGCCTGTTTAATATCTCCATTCCGACATCTTTTCGGCAAATTTTCCGTTCTGCTTCGTCGGCGCAACCTTGCGTAATCTCTCCGTTATGCGGCGGTTGCGCCTCCTCGCATAACAAAAAATTTGCTCGAAAATCTGCCGAAAGCGAAATATTAAACAGGCTCTAAATCCCCAAAACATCACGCAAGATTTTAAGCGTATTAAGCGCGTCCGCAAGCGCGTACATTTCTATTTGGCGGACAAGCACCTTTGTTTCGTAGATTACGGCAATTTCTGGCAATAGCTCAACACATGCCGCGTCATTTGCCTCCAAAAGCGTCTGCAAGCGGTCGAACAAAACCGCCTGCTCACTGCGCGTGGGCGGCATATTTTGGCTATAAAGCTCCACTATTCCCGACTCGTTAATTTTTACAAAAACGCGGTTTAGCTCTGCCTCTAGTGCCGCCATATCGTGCGCGTTTGGTGTTTTTTTGTTGCGTAAATCCTGCTCGACCACAAACGCTACATTTACAAGCTCCTGCTCGTTAATTTGCGCCGCGTTGCTTTTTAGCGTATGCACAAGGCGGTGTGCAGTCGAAAAGTGATTAGCCGCGATTTCCGCTTGCAAATCCTGGAAAGTGTACTTCTGGCTTCTCACAAAATCATAACGCGTTTTCATTTCTTCTCTGCTTAACATACCGTACCACCCTATCTAAGAATGTATTTTGCAATTCTTTGCGTAATATCCTCGTCGAACGGCTTTTTTATAAAGCCCTTCGCGCCTAAAAAATAGCCGTATTCCTCGTCGCGCACGTCCTCCGTCCCCGAAATCAGCACCACGGGAATATCGCGCGTCCTCTCGTCCTGCTTCAGCCTCTCCAACACCTCAAAGCCCGAAACAATAGGCATAAAAATGTCCAGCAAAATAAGGCTAATATCGTGCTCCTGCGCGATTTTTAGCCCCTCGTAGCCGTCTGTAGTAACCTTGACGGCACAAATAGGCAATAGCTTCTGGCTCAACGAAAAAATCGCCATAGGCGTATCGTCAATTATTAGCACTGTCGGCGAGCCGTCCATACGCATACTCCTTTTGGTTGCTCTTAGAGCCTGTTTAATATCTCGCTTTCGACAGATTTTCGAGCAAATTTTTTGTTAGGCGAGGAGGCGCAACCGCCGCATAACGGAGAGATTACGCAAGGTTGCGCCGACGAAGCATAACGGAAAATTTG
>Ga0099364_10001305_pt1 | contig 41520 bp, 37 predicted proteins | sample TergutTh196P3_FD_73070 | JGI IMG/M metagenome (GOLD analysis project Ga0099364, IMG submission 73070) | Microcerotermes parvus P3 segment gut microbial communities from Pointe-Noire, Republic of the Congo - Th196 P3 | ecosystem: Host-associated > Arthropoda: Insects > Digestive system > Gut ...
GTCAATAATAATATCACCACTATTAAAATACACTTCCTTCTTAAAATTATCTGTATGACTGTCTAAAAAATATTCTACGAGCTGAGGAATAAACTTGCCTTTATAAGGATGTAATCTATGTACATGTTTTGTTGTTTCTGCTTCTTTATATTGTTCGAATGAAAGAGCCCAGTTTAGATCGTTGCCTAGTTTTCCTTTGAATTCTACTTCACGAGAACCATTATATGATTTGTAATAGTCTTTAAGTTCTAAAATTGAAACAAATACACTTCCGTTTTTGTCAATTCTTTGCACCCGCCCATATTGAATTAGATACGAAATATTTGAAGTTGTTATATTTTTTCCTAGTTGGCGTGTAGCCCAAATACTAGCCTCTTTTACTGTTAAAAGGTGCTTTTTCATTGGAGAAATAGGAAAGAGTTCGTTTTGGACAGATTTCATAGCCGTTTTTCCACTCATTTCTCGATGATAGAATAACACTATAGTTGTGTCAAGTGTACTGTATTTTTAAGGTATTTTTATTACCTCAACTTGTTAAACCTGTCTACAAATCAATTTCTTCGCCGGGGGTGACAATGCGTTTGCCGGGAGCGTCAAAGGCCTCTGCGCGGTCCTTGTCAAACAGTTCGCCTGGTTTCATGTGAACAGGGATATTAACCCGTGCGCCGATAAGCCTTGCACATTCGGCAGCTTCGGCTAAATCCATGTTGTAAAAACCGTCCAGGGGCAGTAAGGCATAATCAAGTTTTCTTTCGTAAAAAGATTCCATCGACTTTGTTTTGGAGGTATCCGATGCAATATAAATCTTGATGTCGTCAATAGTTAGAATAAAACCAACACACTGTTTAGGATCGTGGTTTACATTACAGGCCTCGACTGCCTCGATGATAATGCCTTTGACATCGAAGGTATTATGTTTGCCGCCTTCAAGGGCTTCTGCGTTAGTAATTACCGTGCAGCCAGGTTTTTGCGTTACGAGTTCGGTTTTATTATGATCGTCATGCTGATGAGATACCAGCAGAATGTCAGCGGGTTTGTCGTAACCTTCCCCCGCATAAGGGTCGATGTAGATGACCCTGCCGTCCGCAGCCGTAATTCTATAGCTGCCGTGCCCTTGGTACAATAATTTTGTTGCCATTTTTTTCTCCTTATTGTTCGTTTGAACAATTTTATATTAATTAAATTATATCAGATATTTTTTATTTGAAAACCCTACCTGCGATTTAAATATTGTTTCATCTTTGCCAGTATCTCTTTATAGTCTATTGGCTTGCCGATATGGTCGTTCATCCCGGCTTCCAAGCATTTTTCAACATCCTCTTTAAAAACATTCGCTGTCATTGCTATAATGGGAATTTGCTTATGCAAATTCTTTTCATTTAGTTCGTTTTCAAAGGCGCGGATTTGCCTTGTTGCTTCAAGGCCGTCAATTTCAGGCATTTGCACATCCATGAAAATTAGATCGTAGAGATGCGGGGCGTCTTTAAAAAGCCTGACAGCTTCGGCGCCGTTAACTGCGCAGTCAATTGCAATCTGAGCGGGTTCCAACAGTGTCAGCACAATTTCGCGGTTAATATCCACATCCTCCGCAAGCAGGATGCGCCGCCCCTTAAATGATAGTGCCTGCTTGGAAAATTCACCATGCGGGTCAACCTCAAGTTTCGCTCCGTCTTGCCCGGTACTGGTTTTTAAGCCTGTATAATTGCTTATACATTCCGCTACATCGGAAGTAAATAAGGGTTTTGACAAAAAGCCGCTGATACCTGCTTCTTTAGCATCCTTTTCTGCCATATTCCAGTCTTGCGCAGAAATGATGATGATAACCGGTTTTATATCCCACATAGCCGTTATGGTGGCGGCAAGCTCAATGCCGTCCATTACAGGCATATTCAGATCAATAAAACATAAGTCATAAGGAATATTGCGGTTTAGAAGTTCTAGCGCTTCACGGCTGCCTATGGCAGTGTCGCATAACACACCTATCTGCCTGGCAAGAATTTCAAAAAACTCCAGCGTATCCGGGTCGTCGTCTGCAACAAGAATCCGTAAGGAGTCTTTCTTTTCTATAAATACAGAAAATACAGACGGGCATTCCGTATCTTCCGCGTATCCCAGATTGACGGTAAAAATAAAGGAGGCTCCCGCGCCAAGCTCGGATTCTACCCATATATCACCGTCCATCAACTCTACGATTCGTTTGGAAATTGCAAGGCCAAGCCCCGTTCCGCCGTATTTACGGGTGGTGTCATTTTCCGCCTGTTCAAAAGAATTAAACAGCCTTTTTTGCTGATCCTGGCTTATACCAATGCCGGTGTCGGTTACTTTAAACTGAAGGGTACAGGCAGTGTTTTCGTTATGTATACAGTGCACAAACAGCGAAACAGATCCCTCTTTAGGTGTAAATTTAACCGCATTGGACAAGAGGTTGGTAATGATCTGGGCTAGCCGCTGATCATCGCCAATTAATTTTTTAGGTATATCGGGATCGAGCTTGAGTTTAAAAATGATCTTTTTTTCCTGTATACGAAAGGCTATGACATTTACCACTTTTTTGATCATTGTTTCAAAATCGAATACCACATTGGACAAATCGAATTTATTGGCTTCGATTTTTGACATATCAAGGACATCGTTTATAACGCCTAACAGATGCGCGGAAGCGATTTCTATTTTTTCAAAGGCATAATCTTTTTTTTCTATGCCTGGTGCGGATTTTCCGATTGTCGTCATACCGACAATCGCATTGATGGGCGTTCTTATTTCGTGGCTCATGCTGGAAAGGAATTGGCTCTTTGCACGGTTTGCAGCAGAGGCTTTATCCAGCGCAGAGGTAAGCTCCTGCGTCATCTCGTTGCGCATCAGCGCATTGGTGATTAAAAGAGCGGCAGAACGTAAAATAGATTCCTCGTTTGAAGTAAATAAGCGTTCATGGTGGCAGTCGTTAAAACCAAGAAAGCCCCAGAATTCGTTGCGTAAAAAAACCGGCACAATCAGAAGGGAAAGAATTCCCTGAGCGACAAAACGCTTGCGCCCGGTTTCTGGCATTTCACTGACTATACTGTTTATGCATTTATTTTTGGTCAGCGTTTCTTTCCATCCCGGCAGGTCATCATCGTATGAAACATTAACGGCTATTTTTGTACCCTGAGATGGCTTGGCGCCTTCCGACCATTCATACATCTGCGTGCAATACAGTTTGCCGTCCATAGAGTGGTTCCGCCACAAACGCACCCGGTCGGCATCCACCGCTTCCGCCAGTACGCCCATGCTTTGCCACACTGCGCTTTCAAACTGATCCACTTCGGCCTGAAGCAGAAAGGTTACCGCGGTATTAACTGCGGTTAATAATATATCACGCTGTTTTGTCTCGGTTATTTCCGTTTTCACTATGATTTACCGCTGATTGCCCTGTTTCTGTAATATAAAGCGATGTCAATGCTGACCATGATAATGTTAATGACATAAAGCCATAGGCGCCAATCAGGAGGCGGAAGCATTTTGTATAAAATGCCAAATAGATAACCCATCCATATAACGATTAAAAACAGCAGGCTTTTCCCCGTGTTGGAGCGTGCTTTATATGATTTATAGATATTAAAGGGCCATGCAAAGCCGAAGCAAAAAAGCATGCCCGATTCCATTATCGATCCTATTATTTCCAATAAATCCATATTCCATTATAAAAATATTCTCTGTATATGTAAATAGTTTAAAATATGGTATAAAGGGTAAATGATAAATGATAAATGAGAATTGAGAATGGAGAAAAAAATGAATATTTGGTTGGCTTCTGGGAATTTTAATAAAAAAGCTGAACTTGCTGCCATTTTTGAAAGCTGCGGTTTAAGCCATAAACTTCTGGTTCCTAAGGATGCGGGAATAGAATTCGATCCTGATGAAACGGGCGGAAGTTTTTTTGAAAATGCTTTGATTAAGGCGGGGGAACTTTGCCGCCTTTTGGAAGAGGCAGGCTCCCCGCTGTACAGTGCAGGCGATCCCGTTATTGCGGACGATTCAGGTTTGTGCGTTGACGCCCTAGACGGAAGGCCGGGGATTTTATCTGCAAGGTATGGCGGGAAAATAAGCGCCCATGAACGAAATGTACTGCTGCTTGATGAATTGGGGGATGCCTCCATACGCAGGGCGCGTTTTGTATGTGCCATGGTTTTGTTTTACGCAAATGACAGATTTTTTCTTGCCCAGGAAACTCTCGAAGGTGAAATTGTAAAAAGCATTAAAGATGCAGCCGGCAGCAAGGGCTTTGGATACGATCCGGTTCTTTATATTCCCGCGTCAGAGCGTACAGTAGCGCAATTATCGGAAGAAGAAAAAAACCATATAAGCCACCGAGGCAAGGCCGGCAAAATTATCGCAAAAGTCTTAACGGAGATAAACTGATTTTGAGATTAAATTTAAATGAAGAACTCAACGGGCCGCAGTTAGAGGCGGTAAGGTCGATAGATGGGCCTGTTATGATAATTGCCGGCGCGGGATCTGGCAAGACAAGGGTTATAACATACCGTATTGCATATATGCTCGAAAAGGGAATAAAACAAAGTTCAATTCTTGCCATGACATTTACAAACAAGGCCGCAAAGGAAATGGAAATAAGGGTAAAAGAGCTTACAGGCAAAAAAAATCACGGCAATAATTTGCCTAGCCTTACGATAAGCACTTTTCACTCGTTCGGGCTTTCTGTAATAAAAGATAATGCGGAAGTTTTGGGTTTTCGTAAAAATTTTTCGGTGTATGACGAAACAGATCGAATAACGCTTATAAAGGAGAGCCTTAAGGAATGTCGTTTATGGCAAAATAAAACAAACCTTTATGAGTTAGGGCAGTTGTTTTCAAATATCAAGACAGAGATTTTGGAGGGCTGGCCTGAAGAAGATGCAAAATATGAAAATGTTTATCATGAATACCAAAATGCCTTAAAATTGTACAATGCAGTTGATTTTGACGATCTTCTTGTCCTGCCTTTGCAGGTTTTTGAGCAGCAGCCTGAAATTCTTGAGAAATACCGAAGCCGCTACCGTTATATCATGGTTGATGAATTTCAGGACACAAGCCTTATCCAGTACAAGCTGATGCGAATCCTTGCCATGGGGCATGATCTTAAGGCTAAATCACAGGCGAATGTTTGTGTTGTAGGAGATGATGACCAGTCCATTTATTCATGGCGAGGGGCAAATTATAAAAATTTTCTTCTTTTTGAAGATGATTTTAAGAATATTAAAGAAATCAAACTGGAGCAAAATTACCGTTCGACAACTACTATTTTAAATGCCGCCAACGGTGTTATTTCGCATAACAAAAGCCGCAAGGAAAAGAAACTGTGGACGGGCAAGGAAGAAGGCAAGCCGATTCAATTGATCTTTCCCGAAAACGAAAGCAAGGAAGCTGAATTTATTGCTTCTACAATAAGAAGTTTAATGACTAAAGATATACGCAGGTACCATGATTTTGGCGTGCTTACAAGGACAAATAACCTTGCCGCCAATATAGAAGATGCATTTCTTGCGGAAAATATCCCCTATAAAATTTCCGGAGGGACAAGTTTTTTTCAGCGTAAGGAGATCAAAGACATTATTTCCTACCTTAGGCTTATTGCCAATCCCCGTGACGATGTAAGCCTTTTGCGGATAATTAATACTCCGGCAAGGGGCATCGGCAAAGCTACTATTGCGGCTGTAAATGAAATTGCAAAGAAAAAAAATGCCTGTATCTGGGACAGCATAAATTATTTAGGGCAGCAGCAATTGTTTCAGGATAAAAATGCCGGCACCGAGCTTGAATGTTTTTTACAATTGATCGAAAAATGGCGTCTTAGAATAATCGAAAAAAGAATGCTGCTTTCCAAAGAGGTCATGGGGCTTGTTGATGATATTGATTACTGGAGTTATTTGGTCAGAGAGCACAGCAAAGACGAAAAAAAAGCCCGGTGGAAATATTCTAACATAGAATATTTTGCAAGGATGATTAACAATTGGGAAAACGATCCCGACAACATGGACAGGGGGCTTTACGCCTGGCTTAACCGTATCAGCCTTATTACAAAAGATGACGGGGAAAATGACAATCTTGGCAAGGTAAACCTTATGACAATCCATTCCGCCAAGGGGCTTGAATTTCCTGTTGTTTTTATTGCAGGCGCCGAGGAAGGTATAATCCCTCATGAAAAAAGCGAGATTGAAGAGGAAAGGCGCTTGTTTTATGTAGCCATTACAAGGGCCTGTGAAAAATTATTTATAAGCTGTTGCAGAGTGCGCCGCCATCTTCAAAGCAGCCATGAATGTGAGCCATCGCCGTTTTTGGAAGAGATACCAAAAGGTTTTATCGAGCAATATATGCCGGATGAGGAAACTGATGATGATCCGCTTGAGTCAGAAGAGCTGTTAAGGCAAATTAAAGAAAAGCTAATGGGTAAATTTTAAGATAAATTCAATGCTGTAAGATTCTTGCGGGGCAAGGGACAGCCTGTAAACAGGCATTATGCAGTAAGCCTGGAAAAATTTATTTTTTTTGCTGTTATCAATCAAATATACAGGCGATATACGGCCTTCAGAGACACGGTTTGCAGTAAATAATATTTGAGTTTCGTTTTCTAGATCATGGATTTTTATTCCGTCAGTTTCTTTAACGGCAAAATCCGTTATTAGAGTTTCCTCCATGCCTGATTTGCAGGAAAAAAACCTTACGCTGTCTGTTGAATGGAATGAAAGATCAATCATGGGAGAAAATTGAAATTTTTCAGGTTTTTCTGACGAATTGATCAGTGAATAAGATACGCATATAGAATCTTTTTTTTGGGAATAGGATTTTTTTATGCTTATCTTTCCAAAAGGAATATTATCCCTGGGACGCAGCATTAATTTAATGCGTCTGCGGGACTTGTCTAAATCCAAAAGTTCATAATATTCATTTTGACAAAACCTTGTACCTGTAATTTTTTCATTTTCAAGATCAACGCCGCTTGTTCCAAAGGGCAACAGCCTGTCTGCAAAGCCAAGCCTGTTATTAATTGTATTAAGGTAATTCCATGTCTTTGGAAGATAATCAAGTTCAAATATTCCCCCGCCCAAAGATTGCACATAACAATTGATTTTTGTGTCATGAAAAAGCCAATCATCAATATTGTCCGTATTAATGTCATAAGGCACAAGGGAGGGGGCAAATTTACCCCTTTCACGCGTAAGCCTTTCCGCTGACAAAAGGGCGCTGTAGGAAGCGTTCCTAAGCAGGGCATTGTTTTCTGCCTGACAGCCGCAGTTGGAATAAAGGGCGCAGTTTTGGGCTTTCCAAATTTCTTCCCTGGCAGTTTTTTTTCTGGATTTGTCGCCTTTGAATTGATTGATAATAACATTTGTAAAAATCATTTTTGAATAAATTCTGGAGGATTCATGATTTTTGGCAATAAAACTGCGCGGAGGTACATCTTGTATAGAAGCCGAATCGGGGATAAATATTTTTTTTAAGCCTTTAAGGTTTTTATATAATTTTCCAGGGGTAATTGTCTCTGCAAAATTTCCGCATTTGGATAATTCTTCAAAAAATTGATTCCAGCCTTTACCGACTGCTTTAGAGCAAGGAAAAATGGAAATAATAATCTCTTTTCCTTCAGGGTATTTGCCGGAACATTCCTGCAAAACTGTTTTAATGCTTTTTTTTGCAAGGGTATTAGAGAGAGAATCCCATATAGGGAAAACAATAATTATCTTACCTTGATCTTCGCAAATACACGGGCTGTCTATGTTATCTGCATAAGAAAACTGAGATTCATGCAGGAAAGTATATCCCATATCACAGGAAACAAGCGGGCTTACAAGATTTTGTTCCCAGGCAAAAGCCGGTATCCAGCAGCCATGGGGTTTTTTACCGAATTGTTTCCTTAAATAAGTTGTTAATAATTCAATCTGCCCGATTTTATCCTGAAGGGGAATTATAGGCAGGATTGGTTCATAAAAACCGCCGCTTAGCATTTCAATTTGTTTGCGCGAAACCATGTCTTCAATAAGCATGAACAATTCAGGATGTGAACGTTCCACCCAATTCAGCAAGACGCCCGAATAGTGAATAAGAGCCTGGATTTCAGGAAATTTATTCAGGCTGCAAACAAAGGGCATAAGGACATCGTTATATATTTTTTCAAATTCTGCTGTTTCTGCGCCGTAAGGCACATGGGCATGGGATCCCAAAATCAATTTTATTTTTGCTCCGCTCATTTTTGTTTTACCCCAGTATCCTCATCAGCATCATCGCAGCACAAGAAAATATAATTGATAAAATTCCAATTGAAATAAGCGCAAGAGCGGCGCCTTTTAGATAATACGGTGTGTTCTCCAGTTTAGCCCGCCATTTTATCTCGATAATTATTGCCATAGTCATAAAAATTCCAAGAATAAAACCAATGGCAAGAATCATTGCTTCAAAAAAACTGCCGGAAACATTCATAGATATAAAAAGCACAGCAGTAACAAGAGATGCATTTGATGCAGATGATTTTTTTGCAATGATACTAGGCAGAAAGTGTTCCATGACAGAGAAAATCGTATAACTAACCGGAAATAAAAAAATGTATTCAAGGGATCCTGAAAATAATATCCCCAATGATTTTACAAACAGCCAAAGAATTATTATTACAGGGAGCAGTATTGATAACCGTATTAAATATTTTTTAGTCTCATTTCTTTTTGCGGATGCAACCCAGTCTAAACCAAGGCCAAAATGCATGGGCAAATTCAACGCGAAACCTGAAATAATTAACAGTAAAACAAAGAAGGAAAATGTCAATTAATTATCCTCCTTTATTTTTTTATTTTTATTGAAATATTCGAAAAGACCTAAAAAATACCCCAGTAACAATAATGCGCCGCCGCTTGATGCAATTAAATGAATTTGAAAAAACGCGTCAGCATCTGTCGAAAAGAGAAAAACTATTCCATGCCTGCCTGCCGGGACCGAAAGCGACATAAACCCAAGAGGCTCACGGATAATGGCAAAAATCATAATTAATATTCCCTGTACCAGCGACTCAAAAAACGATGAATACAAAGCATCAACTGGTTTAAGAATTTGCGAATGTTTTTTTTCGCCTTGCGCGATAAATAACACGGGGCTAAGCATAATTATAAAAAATGTTTCTAAGGCGCATAAGGGTGAAATAATCCATAAAACAAAAAGGTAAACACATGCAAAAAAAGAAGAAATAAATGCATATAAAACTGATCTTGCAAGTTTTGGTAAAAAATTATTTGCTGCGGAAATGACAAGCGAGCTTAGGCAGAAAACAAAAAGTATTGCGCCGGCAGTAATTATCGCATGGGCCAGCCTTGAAGATGCCATTACTAAAATACCGGCGCAGGAAAGAAAGCTCAAGGGGTTTAAATTTTTCCAGTAGGAACTAAAATCGTTATTTTTCATTGGTTTATCCCCTTTCTTTCGTTATAAACCGAAACAATACGGTGAAGATAAACATCAATATGTTCTTTGGGAATGTATCTGAAAACCTGGCTTGCATGGTTTCCTAAAGGGATAATATCCGCTGCTATGCCTTCTTCTGAAATTTCAACCGCGCATGGCACAAAAATACCTTTCCACATTATAGAAAAAACATAAAAAAGCGAATTTGAATCTGAAATATTATACCATTTGCCGAAAGGGGCATTGCTGCCGGCCTGTAAGCTGGCAGGGGACAATAAGGTTTTGCCTTCGTCCATTGTGCTTAAAACGCTGTTGACGGAATTCATTGTTAATCTTGTCCTAAACGATGCGGTTAATGACCATAATAAAGTGCCGGCAATAACCAAGCCAAGAATCCATGCGGTAAAAATTAATTTCTCTTTTAATGAGCGGCTTAACTTTTTCATGCCTCATCTCTCCTTGATTCAACAGCGGCAATGGTTTTGGAATAAAGAAAACCGCGTTCTATTCTGCGGACTATTGGCGTAATGCCGTTTATAAGCGCAATTGCAAAGAAACTGCCGTAAATGGTACCGCCGTAATATCTGAAAATAAAACTAAAGAACGCTGCCAAAAAAACTACGGCTATGCAGCCTTGATTGGATTTTGCGCCGCTCGAAGGTTCTGTTATCAGGATGAAGGCACAGAGCAGAGTCCCGCCGGAAAAAAGGTTTAGAAGCACATCGCCGTTCCAGAAAATTCCTTCGGGGCCTATATCGCCAAACATTTTTACAAAAAGGCTGAATATGGCCAGATAAAGAAATGACAGCCAGAAACGGTTTATGCACAAAGCTGCAATTATAATAGAGCCTAAAATTAAAACCAGAACCGCACGGTCTGCAATAATTCCCGGAGCGTTAGATGAAAAAAGATTTATGTATCCCGATGGCAGTTCTGCCCCGAATACGGAAAAAACAGTCCTGTTAAGGAAACTGCCGATAATATTATCCGCGGATTCAATGGAAAAGCCTTGTTCAAAGGCCTCTGTAAAGGAGAAAGGCCAGGAAAAACGGATGAAAAGCCAGCCGCCAAGAGCAGGGTTCATCCAATTGGAACCCAAGCCTCCAAAGCTGTGCTTTACTACCACAATTGCAAATACCGCTCCCATTGCCGCATACAAAGGGTGAATTTGGTTTGGAAGCATTAATACAAGGACCAGTGCTGTTACTATGGCGCTCCCGTCCCTTATTTTTGCAAGGCCGTATCTTGAGCTTGTGATAAGCAGTTCTGAAAGTACGGCAGATACAAGAGCAACAAAGGCAAGTGCAAAGGATGCACCGTTATCTGTAATGGCAGATTGAATTACAGCCAGCAGCGCATAAATGGAAATAATCCACATACGGATAATTGAAGAGCGGGAAATGTTTACCTGCGGTTTTACCGGAAGCTGTATTAATTTTTCAGGCATTTTGCCCCCTTGTTATTCCCGTAATTGTTTCGGCCAGGGGCAGGCGGGAAGGGCAGACAAGCTCGCAGCAGCCGCAGCCATGACATTCATTGTACCCGGAGGAATTTGCCTGCCCTAATATCATAAGCTGTTTGTATAATTCTTCAGGGTCCAACGCAACGGGGCAAACATTTCTGCACTCCCCGCAGGAAATACAGTCTTGTTTAAAATTACTGTCTTTTTTAGCTTTAAGCATGGCATAAACCGCATAAGTTGTTTTCGTTATAGGTTCGTCAGGGTAAATAAGCCTTTTACCGGATAAAGGAGAGCCGGCAATTATCCGTTCAGGAGCTCCTATAACCCCGCCGCATTCATTAATAAGGTCGTTTATTTTTTTTCCTATACGGGCCCGCATTACGCATGGGTTTTTTAATGCCGGGCCGCCCAGGGCGACATAACGCTCAAGTACTGGGCGGTGATATTTTACGGCATCATGCACTGCTGCCAATGTCGCAGGGCCAAGTATCAAAAGGGAGCCTAATGCAAGTTTTTCATTTTTTGCAAAATTTTTAAGGACAATTTCCAGTTCGCGCCTGTTCCGCTGCGGGTATTTTGATCCGGTTAAAATCATGGAAACAGGAAAATTATACTGCTCGGCTTCACGCAGCATAAGCAAACCTGTAAACTTTTCCTTTTTTGAAACAGCAAAAATTACCCGTTCAATTTTTTTACAGGATTTGGCAATTATAAAGCACCCTTCCACGACTTCTTTTAGGCGTTCTTTCAATAAAACATAATCGGCGGCAAGCCAGGGATCGTCAAATATGCAACGGACTACAAGTGCATGAGGTTTTCCCGAAGCATTGAGTAATTCTAGTTTTTCGGTTATAGGCGTGCCAGATTGTTCCATTTCGACTATGCCGCATTCGGATAAAATTTTAATCAAGTCGTTATAATTAAAATTACCTGTTAAAAAATTTTCGTTTTTTTTCCCCAGATGTTTAAAAGCGCCTTCCATGCGAACTACCAACGCTTTATTAACAATGCCGTTGCAGTCATTCCATTCAATATTGCGGATAATTTTGCCGGGAACAGAGGAATGTATGTTTGAAGAGCCTGGTTTTGTCCCTTTGCCGACCAACATTCCTTCATGAACGGCAGCCCCCACAGAAACCAGCGGAATAACATTTCCAACCGGGTGTTGAAAAAGAGAAATCACAGAAACAGTCGGTAAATACGCTGCATCACTTTTATTATTCTGAGGAGCTGTAGGGTCATCATAAGATATGCCCCCTCTCTGAAATGAATATGCCTTCATGTAACTGATAAAAGATAACATAATTTGAGCCATTAATCAAGGGGGCTTTTGCAAAACTGAACCTAAAGCCAAACAATGAACACCCTTAAGCATTTGTTTCAGCACAACCGATGCCGTTTTGTTTTACACTGCGGACTTGGGCGAACCCTTTTCAGGGTTCCCCAAGCTCCGCACGATCCGCTATTTCACGGCATCGGTTGTGCAATTACTATGTTTGAGGTGTTCATTGTTTGCAAGTATTCAGGTCTGCATCGTTGGGTAGGGGCGCAAGGCGTGGGGGGCTGGAAAAAAGGTAGCAGCTACCTTTTTCGGCTGTCACTCTTTTTACAGGGTCAGAATCGGTAGCAGCTACCTATAATGCCTGTCAATAAGCTAGTCTGGCTTTTTTTCTCTTGTTAAAAAAGCCAAGGATAATAAAAAGCCAGGGGACAAATGCTATAAGCAAGTCTGTAATTATACCGCTGTTTGTATCGGCCTTATTCAAAGAGCCGTCCTGTGAACTTAGGTCTTCCAGTAAATCTTCAAGGGGGAAGGCAGGGGTAAAATCAGTTAATATTTTTTCCCTTGTAATTGCTTCAAGGTAAAGGCCGTCAGAATCAAATTTGTAATCTGTAATTAGTCCAAAGTTATAATCTTCCTGCCCCCTTGTTGCATATAAGGGCCTTTGTGAAAAAGTAGATTGAAAAAAATAATGGTTTATAAAATCTGTTTCTGTAACAGATAAATCAAAGGACGGCATCTCCCATGCAATATTTTTTGAGCCGAAATTGAAAAAAGCCGAAAACGAAAAGGCTATTGCGGCAAGTGCCAATGGGAGCATAACAATAGAAAAATTATAATTAAAGGGGGTTTGTTTTATTATCGTAACAGGAATAAAACGTTTATGCCCATGCGTGTTGTAAGGGCGGGTTTTTACTGTATTTTTTTTTGAGGAGGAAAGCATGATAATTGCTATGGAAATGATAAATGCCGGCAATGTAAAAAACAATGACAGGCCGGAAAAAAAAGAAATTAATCCGTAAGAGATTGTTAAAGAAGCCAGCAGGAAAAAATATATTTTAAAAGTTCTGTAAAACAATTTCTTTTGGGATATAATTTCACGGGACAAGCCTAAAAGGACAGCCAAAGCGCTTAACAGTGTTGCAAGGGCAAACCCTTCGCTGCCAACACTGCAAATTACGGCAAATAAAGGAAGGCATGGCAGTAATTGCCTTGCGGCAGGGGCTGCGATTTTACGCAATTTGCGAAAAATAAAAAAAACAGAAACAGCAAGCGTAAAAACCAAAAGTATCAAAACAGGGTAGGGCGCTTTGACATAAGCTTTTCTTAAAAATTCCAGCGAATAGGGGATTTCGTCCATGGCGGATGAAATGCTTCTTTCGATTCCTGTGAATACGGGGATGTATATAAGCCGTTTGTTTTCCTGAATAAACATTGATTGAAATTTTTGAGCATAGCCGTCATTCCTGGGATCGAAAGGCAAAATCCGCCTGTCATATTCTTTTAAAGGAATCTGTTCAATATTGTCAAAATTATTTAAAAATACCCATTGGTTTGATTCGGATATTATGCCTTTTATAAATTTACTTTCCAGCCTTTCCTGAATTTCATTCTCATCAAATGTATTATCGTAGATAAGGATGGCGTATTTTCCGCTTGCCTGCTCTGCCGGATTCAAAAACCCCAAACCAATAAGGCCTAGAGTCCCCAGAATTGAAAGGAATATAATGATCAGTGAATACCCTGAGAATCTCAGCATTAATTTAAGATGGTATCTGGCAGGATATTTGTCAAGTATGCAAATCGTCGGTTTTTTTAGAATACATATTAAGGATAAAGAGGGATATTAACACTATCAGGCTAAAGATTGTGGCTGCTATTTTAATTACGGTATCATCAAAATACATCTCGGCTTCCTGGGCGTATACTATCTGCCCTGAATGCCTGTTTGCGCTATTGCCTATGTTATAGCCTACAATAGTAATGTTTTTTTGATCCGGCGGGGTAAATCCGTATCTCTGTAAAAAAACAGAACGTGAATCTGGATTATTGGAGAAGTCTTTTTTTATGTTGGTTAATTCTTTTTCGATATTTTTCAGGTTTTCTATATTTTCTGAAAGACGGACTAATTCTGCCTGATTGTGATTAAACGTATAGATTCCGTTTTTTCCAAAGAAAATAGTGCAAATATTATAAGCCAAAAACCATGACCATAAAACAAACATTAATCTAAAGAGGCGCATTTGTAATTTATCGGCAGTTCTTGCCTAAAACTGAAGTTTGCGGTTTATTCTATACGGGAAATAACCTCGTCTGCGGTTTCTTCGTTATCAATAGCCCTGAAAATTTCAGCAGAACGCTGATAAGCTGCACGGGAATCCTCTCTTTTCCCCAATCTTTTATACACATCGCCCAAGGCCCGCCAATTACTTGCCAAACCCCATGAATTTTCAACCCGGCGGTCAAATTCAATGGCTTTATTAAGGGCTTCAACGGCGCCGTTTAGATTGCCGGCCCTTGAACGGGACAAGGCAATTAAAAACCATGAATAAGCCGCAAGTTCAAAGTTTTTTTCTTTTTCGTGAATTGCCAGGCTTCTTTTTGCGGCATTTTCCGCCTCTGTATAGTTTTCCAGTTTTATTTCTGTCTGAGCGATAATACTGTGCGTTAATGCAATATATTGCGTATCTTTTTTTATCAAAGGCAGGTCACGGTTTATTTCATCTTTCAGGGGCCTTATCTGGTTTTTGTCATCGCTTATTGATATTTTGCCGAATGCAATATGAATTCGGCAGACTGCGGCAAGTTCTGTGTTATCAATTTGTTTGGATTCTTCAAGCGCTTGCGCCCAGTATTCCTGCGCTTTTTCCTTCTGGTCCATTTTTAAAAGCAAATTACCAAAGGAGAGGTTTGAACGAAGCCTTAAGCTGGGATCGTCTGCCGCCAATGACAGTTTTAAGGCGCCTTCAAGGCTGATCATCGCAGGAGTAAAATCCCCTCTGTTTGTATGCATGTTCCCTGTTTCAAGCAAACTTTCCGCCTGCCTTCTAAGCGTAGAAATTTCGCCTGGGTTTTTTGGGGCAGTTGAACAGCCCGATAAAATCAAAAAAAGTAAAATAACTGCAAAGCAAAAATATTTTCCCGTCATTTTTCCTCCTAAAATTCCATGTCCCGTGGCTGGGTGCCGCCGACTTTAGTTTCTACCCTTTGCGGCACTCCGCCCCTTAGGAGCGGGTTATTGGCTGCCGCTATCATAACATCATCAACAGTCTGCAACACTTTGTTTATTTCGATGAGCATTGTTCCGATTTGCGGCATATACCCCGGTATTGCATTGCTTGTTAATGCAATATTTTTCATTGTTTCCGATAATGATTTAAGCGTATCGTTAAGGCTTGTATAAACATCCCCTTCGGCATCCAAAGCTGTCATTACCATGCCTTCTGGTGCTGCCAGTTTGTTTGATAATTCTCCAAAGTCTTTAAGAATTGGGTCAAGCATATCCATTATGCTTTTTAAACTGTCTTCGATTTCGCTGGGGAGTTTTTCTGCCATCTCTGAAAGGCCTGCCATTGACAATTCTACGTTTTGCATGGTTCGCCCAAGAGTTGTGTCGCTTGTCCCTTCGAAAGCATGGTTAATGCCGTCAATCAAGTCGGTTAAAGATTCAAGCAGTACATTTGCGCGGTTTATTAAATTACTTATGCTGTCATCGGATTCAGGCAGCACGGCAAGGCCCTCATGTATTATTCTTCTTCCTTCTTTTGAATTTACCGTGGGAATAATATCCCATTCCTGGTGCTGTTCTTCCCCGTAACCCGGGTAAAAAATAAATGAACTGCCCATGCCGATGGGGCTTGCCTGAACATCTACCAGTGAGCCATACCTAACCCGATCTATGTAAGTATCAAAAATGGTATAATGCACTTCTACACGGTCGTCTTCCGCCAATGCAACCAATTTAACATGGCCAATAGTGAAACCTTTATGCTGTACTGACATATTCGTACTAAGCCCTGCCGCCGAGCTAAAAAAGGATTTAAAATAATAATCTCTGGAAAACCACCTTTGGTTTGAACCTAGCATGAAGATAACAAAAATAAGGAAGCCAATGCCTAAAATTATCAGAACGCCGACTATTTTATTGGCAAATCGAATCATTAATTTCATGTCTCTTTGTCTCCTTCTATAAGATTTTTTAACTCTGTATCCGACTTTAATTGTTCTTTGGAGAAAATATAAGAAATTTTACCTCCAAGTATTACCGCAACCTTGTCAGACAGTTCCCTTATTATACTAACTTTATGGTTAATTAAAATAATTGAAACCCCTTCCGACTGCATTTTTTTAACTATATCAATAAGCCGGCTTGAAGATCTTTCATCAAGGGATTCTGTCCATTCGTCAAGGTACAATAATTTTGGCCGGCAGATAATAGCCCTTGCAAAGGCAAGCAGTTTTTGTTCACCCATAGAAAGCTGAGACGGACGCACCAAAAGGTTTTTTCTATAACCTACTTCAGATGCAATTTGATTAATACGATCGTCTCTTTCTTTTTTTTGCATTCCTGGAAAATGCAGTTTAAGGGGAAGTTCCAGCATCTGGTAAAGATTTTGATTTGCCCATAAAGCCGAATCCTGAAAAACAAACCCAGATTCGCGTCTGAATGTAAGATTCTCCTGCCGGTTCATTTTTGAAATTGCCTTCCCCTTGTACAAAACTTCCCCTTCGTCTGGAATAATAAGCCCGGCCGAAAGTTTTAAAATAGTGCTTTTCCCGCAGCCCGAAGGCCCGACAAGCGCTATTGTTTTTTCTTCTTCATATTGAAAAGAAGTCTCATGGACAATCCTGTTGCCCTGTGCCGAAAAACTTATATCTTTTAATTCAATTATATAGGGCATTTGTTTCTCTCATTATATTACCATATAATATATAGCCGTAAGAATAACATTTACCAGAATACATCCGGCAAAAGCCTTGCTTACTGCCTTAAGACCGGCGACAGGCACTTCGGTGCTTGCCCTTTCAACGCCTAATCCTTCTGTAAGGGCTACAATAGAAATGATCATTCCAAAAGTAATGCTCTTGATGATCGATATAAAAATATCCTTAAGGGCAAGGTTTGCAAGGAGATTGCTGAAATAATAATCAGCAGGCAGGGTTTTAAAAATCTGGACAATTAAAAAAGAACCTGCAAGCCCGAAAATCGAAAAATATAAATTCAAAAGGAAAACTGATATTGTAACTCCCAGAAAACGCGGCGCGGCAAGATGTTCAAAGGGATCTATTCCGACCGAAATATACGCTTCGACCTCATGGTTAATTACCATGCCGGCAATTTCCGTTGCAATGGCAGTAGCGGAACGGGCGCTTATTATTAATGCCGTTAAAAGCGGGCCCAGTTCCCTTGTTATTATAATGACAAGCAGCGAATAAATAAGGTCCTGCTGGCCTATCATTTCAAGGAAAGGCATCCCTGTTATTATTATTGCAGCCCCAATTCCAAGCGCAAGCAGTGTAGAGATACTTAAGGCTTGGACAAAGGTAAAAAGTATCTGCATAACCAGTATCCGTAAAGAGACTTTGCTTCGTTTTATAAAAGTACCGGCAGCAGCAAGTGTTTTTGCAAAAAAACCAAGTTTATAAAACAGCTTTTGTATGCCGCCTGCAAGGTTATACATATATTTATTATAATAAAAGTTAGTGGGATTGAAAAGGGTATTGTTTTACTCTTGATAAACTTTTGCGTTTAGGTTAAAATTTGAATATACTTAAATAAATTGTTGTATATTTTACGGATTGGAGGTTCTGTCCTATGCGATACAGGTTTTGTTTTTTTATCTGTATTCTAAGCTTCCTGTTAGGGTCTTGTGATTTCTTTGATGATCTTGAAAAAAATTACAAAGCAAACGTACTATGGACAAGAGAATTTTTCAGCTATGACAATTTTCCAGTTCCGCTTATTGAAGGGCAATATTGTTATTTTACGGCAACACGTATTCCTGGCGGCGGATCGAGCATTAGCAAAATTGATCTGGAAACCGGAAAGGTACTTTGGGAAAGCGAAAGAATATGGCTTGAAAGAAATAATCTTGCAGACCCTCAAAAAATAGGCGCATACATATACCTGGCAACAAATTCAGGCTTTGTACTGGTATTCGATGATTCAAATGGCCGTTTGGCAGCTACTGTTATGCTGAGAGAATATGAAACAGCAGCGGCACAAATAGCAGTAAGAACTCGGTTTTATAATGATAGAGCAAGTATTACGGCATCCGACCCATATCTTTTTTGGGGAAATGCACCCTATAGTTCTGCATCTCCTAAAGGGCTTATGCGTCTTGACAGCAGGGAAATAAATTTTTCAAAAGACCCCGATGAAGTTCAAACAATAATACCGGAGCTGGTCTGGTCAAAAGAATGGCGCCCACAGGTTTCTACTAATCTCTTTTCTGACAATGGTACAATATACTTTCTTACCATGTCTGATGTTTATTATAATCCTGAATTTGTTAGCATATTAACCGCTATGGATGCTCAAACCAGTGCAATTATTTGGGAAAGAGATATGACTCAATTTAAGGGCATATTACCTTCACTTATTTTGAACGGCAATAAACTTCATATTATTGATAAAAGCAATTCCTGCTACGACAAAAATACCGGTGATTTGCTCTATCATAATAATGATGAAACTATGGCGACATCACGAGAAATCGTGCTATATAACAATTTTTTATACTATCTGTCAAATTATTATCCATACCCGCCTGAAGAAGTTGAGCTTGAAATTGTTTCATTAAATGCCGAAACAGGTAAAAAAGAATGGCAAGCATACGCTATGTATGACTATGTTATTTCACCGCCATTTGTAAATGCCGATAAATTATTTATCTTGAATGATACGGGTCTTAGGGTATATAACACAAAAATTAATAGTCGCAGCAATTTTATTGGCGTTGACAGCTCTTTTAAAAATTATAAGTGCTTAAACGGTTTTGCATACAAAGATAAGTTATTTTTATTTGTGTGCGAATACGGTACTTTAAGTCCCATGTTTCTAATCGCAATACAGTGTGATTAAAGGAGATAACATGAAAACAAAACAATTAATATTATTAATATTACCCTTCTTTATATTATCAGTTTTAACCTGCGGAGGTTTAACGGAGAGACACTATTATTACAAAAGTTTTTTTATAAACGAAACTGCTTTTACTATTGATGGAGAAGTATTTGTCAATGATACATTGACCGAAAAGGTTGATTTTGACAATATCTCTGTTAAAGTGGAATCCATAAGAAACTGGGAGATAGAAGGGGTTAAAAAACAGGATAAAAAATTTGAATTAGCAATAGATATTACAGCTAATGGAATAAGCCTGTCAGAAAATACATCTGCGTTTGATAGTTTTTCTTTTGCAAATGGTTTTAAATGTTCTATGATGTCTTTTTTTGTTGATGGGCGTAGAGCCAGAGGCGCGATAGACCCGGAATTTAACCAGTTGTATTGGTATGTTTATGTAAACAAACCCTTTGAACTTATTAAAACAGATTTTGATGAAACTTCAGGTCTATTTGGGGATACTTATCATTATTTTTACTATTATGATTTAGATTTTTCAAACCCCGGATGGTATAAAATCTATTATTCAGAAGACAAAGATATTGGCAATAAAGAGGCTTATTCATCGGGAAATAATACCAAAATCCGCGCCCCAAGGTAAGGCAACGCCTCGGTGTCATGCAAATCTTCCTTGAACACCTGAATATGGCTATTGCACGACCGATGCCGTACAGTAAAGGATCGTGCGGAGCTTGAGAAACCCTCTTGAGGGTTTGCTCAAGTCCGCAGTGTAAACCTAAAACGGCATCGGTCGTGCTGGAACAAATTTTAAGGTGTTCATTGTTTGGGGAGGTTTAGTTTTGCAAGAGCATCGCTTGCCTTTATTTTAAGACTATGTTACTATACTTATGCCCCTGTCAGGAACCATGCGAACAGACACCGCCCAAATCTGCCAGGTCCGGAAGGAAGCAACAGCAAGCGGAGGCTTGTTGCGCCGTGGCTATCCTGCCAGGGGTTTTTATATAATTTTTAGAAAAATCAAAGGTGTATATACGAGCATGACAAATATAGAATCTGCGGCTTATGAAGTTACCGCCACAAAACGGCGCCCCAAGACTTTTGACGAACTTGCAGGGCAGGAATTCGTTGTTTCGACATTACAAAATTCCCTTAAAAACGGAAAAATTGCCCCTGCATATCTTTTTTCAGGGCCCAGAGGCTGCGGCAAAACAAGCGCCGCCCGCATACTTGCCCGTTCGGTAAACTGCGAAAAATCTTCAGAGGGCAGCCCCTGCGGCGTATGCGGGAACTGTATTTCAATAAGCCAGGGTTCCAATATTGATGTTATTGAAATTGACGGCGCGTCTAACACATCCGTGAATGATGTAAGGCAGATTAAAGATGAGGTATTGTTTCCGCCTCAGGGCAGCCCCTATAAGGTTTACATCATAGACGAAGTTCATATGCTTTCCAACAGCGCTTTTAACGCATTGCTTAAAACCATAGAAGAGCCGCCTCCTTACATTATTTTTATTTTTGCCACAACGGAGATTCACAAGGTTCCTGCAACAATAAAAAGCCGCTGCCAGCAGTTTAACTTTAGGCTTATTCCGCTTGAAACAATTCTGGATATATTAAAAAAAATATGCGGCGAAACTGGAATTAAAGCCGAAGATGAGGCGCTGTTTTGGATTGCAAAAGAATCTACGGGCAGCCTTCGCGATGCCTTTACTCTTTTTGATCAGATTGTATCTTTTTCGGACGGGCATATCCGGGAAGAGCTTATAAAGCAAAAGCTCGGGCTTGCAGGCCTTGACAAGATCAATGCCCTTGCCGAAACCTGCGCGTCAGGCAATACCGCCGCAGCCTTCATGGAAATTGACGCTATCCTTGGTTCCGGCGTTGCAATTGAACAGCTTATTATAGACATGGCAGGATATTTCCGCAGCATAATGCTGCTAAAAAACGGCATAACAAGAGAATCAATTTTAGGCTACAGGACAGATCAATTTTCGGGGTCGGTCTTAAATGCTTATGATTCAATCCGTTTGGAGAAGGCTCTTGAAATATTTTTAAACTGTTACCGCGATATACGGTATTCCGTATCGCCGCGCTTTGAATTGGAAACAGCAATATCTAAACTTGCGCTTCTGGATAAATGGGTATCGCCGCAGGAATTAAAAACCGCGCTTGAAGGGGCGCAGTATGTGCTTCAATCATCGCAAAGCTCTCAGGGCATTAGCCGTCAAAATTTTGCTCCGCCGCCCAAACCTGCTTACAATGACAAACCTTCATTGTCTGATGAATACAGAAGAATGCTTGCAGAAAAAAGCAAAGAACCTTTACAGCAGAACAATGACGAGCCTGTATGGAAAACTCATATTAACCAGGAGCAGAATGACAAAGGGCTTCTTGAAAAGTTAATGAGTCAAATACCCGGAACCGTTATTAATGAAGGAGAAAAATGAACATGAACCCTTTTGATTTATTAAAAAACGCCCAAAAAATTCAGGCGCAAATGGGAAACTTTCAGGAAGAACTGGAAAACCTTTGCGCCGAAGGCTCATCCGGCGGCGGCATGGTCGAAATAGAACTTAACGGCTTATTTGAAATGACGGTAATAAGAATAGCCCCCGAACTTATTTCAACCGGCGATAAGGATATGCTTCAGGATTTGATAATTGCCGCTCATTCAAACGCTTTTGAAAAAGTAAAAAATGAGATAAGCGAAAAAATGAAAGAAATGACAGGCGGATTAAATATCCCGGGGCTTGCGGGGGTAACGGGGAATTTATGACGCATACCAATGCTATTGACAGGCTGGTAACTTTGCTTGCAAAACTCCCCGGCGTTGGAAAAAAAAGCGCAAGAAGGATTACTTACCATATCCTTGACACAGAAACTTCTTATGCTATTGCCCTTGCGGATGAATTATCTTTATTGCATAAAACAATATTTTGCTGCAATGAATGCGGCGGGTATACGGAAACAAACCCTTGCCATATCTGCACTGATCTTAGAAGAGATCGCTCGATTATCTGCGTTATAGAAAGGGCGGCGGATATAAGAATTATTGAAGAATCGCATGAATTTAACGGTATTTTCCATGTACTGGGCGGCCTTATAGCGCCTCTTGAAGGCATTACTACTGAAAATCTTTCAATTGATAAACTATTATTAAGAATAAAAAACAATCAAAATACTAAAGAAATAATTCTTGCTTTAAACCCTACCCTTGAAGGAGACACCACAGCACTTTATTTGCAAAAAGTATTAAAAGAATACCCTGTCGAAGTAACCCGCCTTGCATCAGGTATGCCCGTAGGCGGCGATATTGAATACATAGATCGGCTTACCCTGTCAAGAAGCCTGCGCGGCAGAATTAAATTTTAATTTTTTTTAATTTTTTGTATTGACAATTTTTAATTTATAATACAATAATATAAAAAATTAATTATTTAAGGATAGAATATGAAAAAGATTAAATTATCTCCTGGAAAAACATTATTAATGTTTATAGAAGAAAATGGATTGAATTGCAACAGGCTTGCAAATGCAATTAACATGAGCAATGCAATGGTACGGTTGATGATATTTGACAAATCGCCTATTTCAGTACCTGCTGCGATGCGCCTTGCAAAATTTTTCAAAAACAAGACAGAATATTGGCTTGAAGTACAATTGCAGTATGATTTGATGTTAGCAGGCAAAGATAAGGAGCTTACAAAAGAAATATCAAATATTACTGATATAAGCAAATACAGATTTGTAAGGAAACCTCACGAGCCGAGGAAACCCAAAAAGACCGGGAAAAAGAAACCCACTCTTGCCGATAAACGCAAAGCCGCCGCCAAAAAGCCCGGTTCAAAACCGGTTCGCGGGAGAAAGAACATTAGACGGGGCTAGGAAATATTACAAGCAGGTGCCTTTCTTCATCAAGACCGGGAACAGGACATGGAAAGAGTTCCCACTTTGAAGAAAAATCTGGAATTGTTTTTTCCAGCAGCTTTATTTCAGCTTCTGTTTTAACTTTACGGCCTTTATATGCTGCTAAAAAACCTTTATTGTCACAAAGGCGAAAAAGTTTTTTTAGCAGCTTTGGTTCCAAAGGGCGAAAAGCCCTGAACACAAGAGCGGAATAAGGCCTGGGCTTTAGTTTTTCCATTTCCGCCTCTTCTATTTCGACATTGTTAAGTGCCAAAGCCTCTTTAACATTCCTTAAAAAATTTACCCGCCGTGTTTTTCGTTCAATTAGAGTGAATTTTGCTTCCGGCAAAACAAATGCCAGGGGAATACCCGGAAGCCCTGCCCCTGATCCAATATCGGCAATGGAGATATTGGCCAGCCGCGTTTCGTTTTGATACTTCTTTAGGTTTCTTAGAATTATTCCCAAAGGGGAAAGCGAATCGAGAATATGCCTTAAACAAAGGCTGTAAGCATCATCGCTTGCGACCAGGCTGTGGGAAGGGTTAAATTTTTGAATCAGCGCAATGAACGAATCAAGCATGGAAATAATTTCATTAAAGCGCGGCCTTACAAGGTTTTCAATTTCAGGATCGTTTTTACAAAGCTCCAAAAGCCCGTCTTTAAGAATTTCCATTCCCTAGATATAGTGCCCTGGTTTTTTATCTTCGATTAAACCGCTGGTGTGCGTTATTGCATAATTTGCAAAGACTGCAATCATTGCATCAAGCAGGGTACCGATGGCGATTAAGAAAAACATTAAAGGGGCAAGCAGAAGGTAACCGGCCTCTATGCTTTGTTCGTATTTCTGGCAAAGTACAATCAGGGCTATAAAGGCTGCGTTGCCGGGATGATTTGCAAGCACAAAAGAAACCAAAAGGGCTCCGGTACAAATAGAAATAATTTCTGTAAAAGGAATCCCCAGGCTGGAATATGACTTTAAGATTACAATCAATGAAACAGCGGCAACCATAGCGCTTCCGGCACGGCAAAAAACATTGAACAAGACAAGAGAAACGGTGCTGCTGCGCCTTCTTGCCCCGAAATTTTCTTTTGCATGGCGGACAAGGACTGGCAGCGTAAAATTAAGGTCCCTTGAAAAAAAGGCTGTAATTGCAGGCCCTATCGATCTGAACAGTAAAAGCCAGGGGTTTATTTTTGGCCTTATTATTAACAAAAACAGCGGAAAGACCGCAAGAATCATAATGGCGCTGATGCCTGCAAGTATTAAAATTAAATTGTTAAATTTTCCCGTCAATAAAACTTCACGGAATTGTATTGTCCAGAAAGCGGCAATTACAATTAATAAAAATCCGAGAATCTCTATAAAAAAAGAAATGATATGATAAAAAATTCTTGACAATGAATCAAAAAAATTAATAACCGGCTTGCAGTAACTGTGGTCATAGCCAAGCCCTATTGCAAGAAAAAACGCCATCAGGCAGACCGGCAGAAGAAATGTCCCGTCACCTGAAAAAACACGGAACATATTGAAGGGGATAATTTCATTCATGCTTCCAATGGAGTGGCTTAATACCTCTGTCTGTGTTATTTCGAAATTGTCAATCCTTGCAATTGGAAAGGCAGAGGCAAGCAAAACCCCGCCTGCAATTACCAATACCGACATACCTGTTATTAAAAACAGGTTTTTAAGAATCAGCTTCCAAAATTGCTTGTCACGCCTTAGTTTATAAAATGCAATTGTAAGCGAAAATACCAGAAAAGGCATAATCGCATAACGGCCTATACGCAGGGCAAGCTGTTCCAGCCACGCAAGGGCATCTCTTAGGTTTTTACTTTCCGGCAGCAGAAGCCCCAGAATAATGCCTAAAACAGAACCCAGTAATAATTTAATCCAAACTCTCATGGTGGAATTGTACCACAACGGTAAAAGAAATTCAACAAAACACCGCCGCCATTACAGCGGCTTTTCACGTATAATTAATAAATTAAGAAAATAATACTAAATAGAAGGAGTCAAACCGGCCATTCACCGGCGCCCTTGCGAAGCAGTTTTATTTCATCGCCGGTTAAATCCAAAATCGTAGAAAAAATCCGTTCCCTTTCTTCACTGTCATCAAGAACCAAGTCAAGCCCGCTAATGTCTTCAAGTTCCCAGCCGCCTTCAAAAAGATCTTCTTCGGGGATTGGCGGCAGTTCGGTATCAGTTTCAGAGGCAGTCTCTTCAAATTCAATGTCTTTATGCATTGATTTTTTAGCCGTAATTGAATAAAGAGGATGCTGCAAAGTATATATAAGCGCAATAGGAACAGGGTGGTTGGGAATTCTTACACCGGCTTCCGGTCGGCGTATATCAAGGGCTTTTTCGGTTCCCAACAGTGTTTTTAAAATAAAAACATAAGGCCCCGGCGAAAGGCGCTTAACCAGGCGGAAACGGCTGTTATCCAGGCTGCAAAGATCGCTGAATTGAGAAATGGCAGAGCAAAGAAGGGTAAAGTGCCTTTCATTACGTTCCCCGGAGAGTTTTCTTAAGTTTTTTATTCCCGTAGGAGACTTTAAAGAGCAAACTATACTCCAACTGGTATCGGTAGGCAGGGCGACAAGCCCCCCGTTAAGCAGTATATGCGCTGCTTTTGCAAGAGAACGGTCATCGATATTATTGGTAACAATATATTCTATCATTGTATAATAGCTTTTCTATAATAAATTATAAAAATAAATTATGAAAATGTATACATTTACAAAAATTTATTTAAAAACAAGGGCGGCCAAAAAGCTAATTCTATATCCCATAAGGAATTACAAATAAAAATAATTGAAATGCCATCTTGGCACGGAATTTGCTATATAAATAGTGTAGTACACAAAGAATCATGCTCTTTTATGGAGGCAAAATGAAAAAGATGGAAAAAAGAACCTGTCAAAACATAGAGAATGAGGATTTATTAAAAATTTATTATGACCAAATCAAATTATACCCTTTGTTGACATTCGAAGAAGAAAAAAAACTTTCTAAATTAATTCAAGAGGGGGATAAAACGGCTCTTAACAAACTTATTAAAGCAAACCTGCGGCTGGTAATAAAAATTGCCATGCCATTTTCAACATTCGGCGTGCCTTTACTGGATCTTATCCAAGAGGGTAATTTAGGGCTTATTATTTCGGCAGGGAAATATGATTATCTTAAAAACGTTCGGTTCTCCACTTATGCCACTTGGTGGATACGTCAGCATATTATCCGCTACTTAAACAGTAAAAAGCGTATGATCAGGCTGCCTCAGCATAAAGAAGAACTTTTGCGTAAAATTCAAAAAACCTATCATGCTTTATACCAGGGGCTTAATCAAAAACCAAAAGTTGATGAAATTGCCAAGGAATTGGGAATGCCTGTAAAAGATATTAATTCAATATTAAATATTAATTCCAATTCCAATCCAATTCCCCTGGAATATTCTTCGGGCAGAGATGACAGTTCATCTGTTATAGAATTCTACGAAGACAATACATACAATCCCGAACAAAACTTAATAAAAAAATATCATCGCGAATATACAAGGTACTTTTTAGGTAGGTTAATGGAAAGGGAAAGGCTGGTATTAAAATACCGCTACCAATTGGAAGATAACAATCGTTATTCGCTTAGAGAAATAGGTGCAACAATGAATCTTTCTGTAGAAATGATCAGGCAAATAGAAATAAGAGCTCTGGCAAAAATCAGAAGACATGCTGCCTTTCTAAAAAAAACCGGCCTTTTAGAAGCCATTTAGCGCCTGTCCCCAATTTATAGATTGAGTCTTCTCTCTATTCATGGTAAATTTATTTTAAAGTATGATGATTCACCCGGTACTAAAAGAAATTGCTTTGCTTTTTAAGGATGCCGGCAAAGAGATTTGCCTGGTTGGGGGAGCTGTGCGGGGTTTGCTTTTAGGCATGAGCATCCACGACTGGGACCTTGCAACGGATGCGGCTCCCGAAGAAGTAACTAAAATTTTCAGGCAGGCAAAGCAAAAGGCCTCTGTAATACCTACCGGCATTAAGCACGGCACGGTCACTGTAATTTATAAAAAGCAAAGCATGGAAATTACAACCTACCGTACAGAGGCGGATTACAGCGACGGGCGCAGGCCCGATAAGGTTATTTATTCTGCCAGTATAGAAGAAGACCTTTCCCGCCGTGATTTTACAATGAATGCAATTGCCCTGCGTCTTCCCAAAGGCGAAAAAATCGATCCCTTTAACGGGACGGGCGATTTAAAAAAAGGCATAATCCGCTGCGTGGGAGACCCGGCCCTGCGTTTTGGCGAAGACGGGTTAAGGCCCTTGCGCGCTGTGCGTTTTGCCGCCCAGCTTGGTTTTCAGGTTGACAGTGAAACATTGTCTGCAATTCCAGGTACTTTGGCAAATTGCGCCAAGGTATCGGCTGAACGGGTTAGGGACGAGATTGAAAAAATAATTGCTTCAAAAAAACCATCACGGGCATTTTTGCTGATGGAACAGACAGGGCTGTTAAAACTGTTTCTTCCAGAACTTGCAGAGGGCAGGGGAGTGCATCAAAATGATTACCATGAATTCGATGTGCTTGACCATAACCTTTTAGCCTGTGATTACGCAGCCGAAAAGGGATTCCCTGCGGATGTCAGGCTTGCCGCTCTGCTTCATGACGCGGGAAAAGTACAAACCCGTAAACAAGCCTCTGATGATAGCAACAATTTTACTTTTTACAATCATGAAATTGAATCAAAAAATATTGCGCGTAACATACTTTCACGTCTTCGTTTTCCCAATCAGGTAATTGACATGGTCTGCCATCTTGTAAAGGAGCATATGTTCCACTATACCGATGACTGGAGCGATGCTGCCGTCAGACGCTTTATTGTCCGCATAGGGGAAGAAAATATAACCAAATTCTACCAACTGCGTAAGGCAGACGCTTATGCAAAAGCAGGGACAGAGCCGCCCCGCGATTCCCTTTTGCCCCTTGCCCGCCGTGTCGAAAAAGCACTTGCCGAAAACCATGCCTTTTCCCTTAAAGACCTTGCCGTAAAGGGAAGCGATTTAACGTCAATCGGAATAAAGCCCGGTAAAACTATGGGAATTATCCTGCGGGAACTTCTGGAATCTGTGCTAGACGATCCCGCAATGAACAACCATGAAGACCTGCTAAAGCTTGCCGAAAAATTTAATGAGGTAACTTATCTCGAATGAGGTAAAATACTTAACCGCAAAGTACGCAAAGATCGCAAAGTATGCAAAAGGGATTCGTTGATTTTCGTACTAAAACTTTGCGCCGCATCGAAGATGCGACTTAGCGTACTTTGCGGTTTTAAAAGTTTAAGTATACGTATTTGGATGCGGTTTTAGCATGAAGTTAGAGACAAGTACTTTTGGTTGCTATTTCTCAAGTGCCCTTATAATTCTCGTATTCCTTGTATAAAAACCTGCGAATCTTGTGTTGGGCATTTTTTTCAAAGGGTTCATTGCGAATAACAAAATCGCTGATCTTCTTGTAACCTGGCAGGATGCGGTTTACATCGCCTATTGTTTTTTTAACCAGATTATTTATAAATTCAGCATCATTTTCTTTTCCCGGGTGATCTTCTTTAATAGCTTCGTAATTGGGAACAACTACTGCAAAGATTTGTTCCCCGCCATGAGCCGGTTCCTTACGGCCTACTATAAGCACTTCGCTTGCAACCCTTGAATTATTAAAATGAATTTCAATTTCTTCGGGATAGATATTTTTACCGCCGGAACTTACAATAAGGCTTTTTTTACGGCCTTTAATGTAGATGTATCCTTCTTTGTCACGATAGCCAAGGTCGCCTGTAAGCAAATAACCGTCTTTGTTAATTACTTCTTTTGTTGCATCTTCGTTTTCATAATACCCCAGCATGACAGACGGCGACTTAACGGCAATTTCCCCGTTCCCTTCTTCATCCGGATCAAGAATTTTTACATCGGTGTAAGCGACCGGTAGGCCGACCGAAACATTTCTCTTATGCCGTTCCGTATTAACCGATACCAGAGGGGCATTCTCGCTCATTCCGTAACCATGAACAATGTTAAAACCAAAAGAGTCAAAAAAATCTGCCGTAGCAGGGTTAAGAGGGCCGCCGCCCGCTACCATGATTCTAATTGAATGGAGATTTGCCTTTTTGCGGATAAGCTTTAACATCTTTCGACCGAATTTCATTTTTCCTTTTTTTGCCTTTGCCAAAGCAATTGACCTTAGCATATTTAAAGGGCCGCGAACAATTATCGAAATTTTCCTGTACTTAGCGTCAATAGCCGCCATTACCTTGTCATACAAGAGGGGAACGGCTATAAGGAATGTGACTCCTGCGTCTTTAATATCGTCTACCACGACCTTTCCGATTATTTTTTCGGCAATTACCGTGGGAACGCCTGTAACAAAAGGGGCAAGAAAAGAACAGGTTGTAGGGTATGTATGATGGAGGGGAAGCACGTTCATAAAAATATCGGTACTAACAGGTTCAAGCTGGCGGACTGCCGCATTGACATTTGCAATAATATTGTTATGCGAAAGAGTTACGCCCTTGGCAAACCCGGTAGTGCCGGAAGTAAAAACAATTGAAGCCGGATGGTTAGGCGAAATACTGTCAACAGGGGGAAGTTCCTGGTCTTTTGCATCAAGGCCGAATTTGTCATATTCAGAGGAGGTCGGTTTGCCGTTTCCATCGGTTTCTGGATTGATGCAGACCGAAACCGGCAAAACTATTCCTTTACCCGGCAAAGATAAAGCGAAACTTTTCTTTCGCTCGGAATAAAAAATAGCTTTAGGTTTGGTAATGTTAATTATATTTATGCATTCCTGCTCTGAAACAAGAGCGTCTACAGGAACAATGGAAATTCCCGCGATAACAGTGCCCATCCAGACCGCCAGCCATTCGGGCTGGTTTTCGGACCAAAGTACAACCCTGTCGCCTTTAACCAGGCCTGCAGCAAACAGGCCCCGCGCAATTCTGCGGCAATCATCGCCATATTCTGCGAATGTCCATCGGGTAAATTCCTTTTGATCGCCGGATCGGAATAAAATAAAGTCATTATTTGCGTAAGTTCTAGAAACATCATCTAAAAGCTGGGCAAAATTGTGGTGTTTAATGTCTTTAGGTACTGGAATATAATCTGAAAAATCAAGCATATCTATCTCCTTAACAAACAAATTAGACAATATCCTAAAGTTTGTCAAGATAAAATTTGCTTTTTTTAAAAAATTTTCCTTATCTTTGACTATTCGGCCCTAAATTACAAAATTCTTATGCAAATACTTTAATTCGTAAACAGAAAAATATGCTGTTATAACATTAATACAGGACAGAAGAAACCCTACTACGGACTCGACGGCTGTTTAAACTTGGGGCAGCCGTAGGTCCTAAGCAGGGTTTCTTCTGCTCCACTAAAGCCATACCTAGCATATTTTTCTGCCGTTATTTAATTGGATTTAATAAAGCCGGGTAAATTCTACCGTTTCTATATCGAGTTTATCCATTCTAATCGGAAGAAATGTGCGTTGCGGTGCATGTGCATTATTCAAGGAAATACTTGAAAAATAAAGATTAAATTTATATATTTGTTATAGGTGAATGTTATGAAAAAAATGATGTTATTGGAAAATCCGGTAAATATGTTGCGCTTCAGAATTAGCATGAATCGCTTAATTGGTTTTTTCATCTTGTTTTTTTTAATTACTACTTTTGCTCATGGGCAGGAGGAACAGCCTGTTAAGACGGCAGATGCAATAAATAACTGGATTTCAGGAGGAATATTTATCAGCTATGTATATTCCGATTTTTTTTTAGGTATTGATATAAAATACGAGCGAATGTTCGGGAATAAAATATCTCTTGGAACTAATTTTTATTGGGGATGGAGCCCGTTAAGTCATTATGATGCAGTAGAATGGTCTGGAATTAAATTTGGGATAGATGTCCCTTTTCGTTATTATCCATGGGGCAAGAAATTTTTTATAGGGACTGCACTTGGTTTTGGTTATAAAAAAGATAAGGGTAAAGAATTTTTTTTCTATCGTGAGTATGAAAATATTTACTATGGATTGACGATTACTCCAGAATTAGGCTGGAAATTTTATTTTAGAAATACCGGCGGATTTTTTTTACAGTCTGGATTGGCAGTGCCAATTTTTTTTGGTAAAGAGATTTACCGAAAAAAAGATTCTTCTGGCTATAATGAGAATGAATGGTTAGGTTATTTGGGTTGGAATTTAGCGTTAAATATATGTATAGGTTATGCGTTTTAGTATTATAAGTCCCGCCTTATGCAAAGATTAAATTTAATTTCCTTATCTAAAGAAATCTTCTAATATATCATCAATAGAAGGGCGGCCTATTTCCTGAAGGCTATATTCTACCCGCGTGCAGGGTTTGTTGATTTTTATTACCCGTTGCAAGTCTATCGGGGTTGCAATAACAACAGAATCGCACTTGGTTTTTTCGATTGTAGCGGATAAATCCTTTAACTGTTGTTCGCCGTAACCCATGGCCGGCAGCAAGGAGCCTATGCCGGGGTAAATGCTGAAAGTTTCCGCAATTTTTCCCGCAGCCCAGGGCCTGGGATCGATTATTTCCGCCGCGCCGAATCGCTTTGCAGCGACAACGCCTGCACCGATTTTCATTTCCCCGTGGGTAAGAGTCGGTCCGTCTTCAATTACCAATACCCGCTTGCCCCGTATAAGCTCTGGCTTGTCTACGGTTAACGCGGAAGCGGCATCCACAACCTGCGCTTTGGGATTCACTTTTTCGATATTTTCCCTTACAGTTTGAATGTTGTTGAAATCGGAACTGTCAATTTTGTTGATAACAACAACATCGGCAAGCCGCAACGTTACCTCCCCCGGATAATATGAAAGTTCATGGCCCGGCCTGTGAGGATCAACAACTGTAATCATTAAATCCGGTTTATAGAACGAAAAATCATTGTTTCCCCCGTCCCATAAAATTACATCGCAGCCTTTTGGATCGTTTTCTGCGGCACGGAGAATTTCCTCATAATCCACGCCTGCATAAATTACATTCCCTCGTGCAATATGCGGCTCGTATTCTTCCATTTCTTCAATCGTACAATTGTGTTTGGCAAGATCTTCAATAGAAGCAAACCGCTGAACTTTCTGGGAGGCAAGATCTCCGTAAGGCATGGGATGGCGTATAGCTATCACCTTTAGGCCCCTGGCAATTAATGCCTCTGCAATACGGCGCGAGGTTTGACTCTTTCCGCAGCCAGTCCTTATCGCCCCGACGGCAATTACCGGCTTTGTGCTTTTTAGCATGGTGCCTTTATGCCCAAGCATGACAAAATTTGCGCCTGCGGCATTTACCCTTGCGCTTAATCCCATAACATAAGAATAAGGAACATCGCTGTATGAAAAGACACATTCATCAACATCAAATTCCTTAATTAATTTTTCCAGATCGCTCTCTGCATAAATTGGAATGCCTTCGGGATAAAGGCTGCCTGCAAGGGCTGGGGGATATTTTCGGTCTGCAATGTCAGGTATCTGCGCCGCTGTAAAAGCTACTACCTTATATTCGCTCTTATCACGGTAATACGTATTAAAATTATGAAAATCCCGCCCTGCGGCCCCAATAATAATTATTTTTTTCTGCATAATTGCTCCTTCTGTATACAACTTTATTGTAACAATTCTATTATAACAATTTTATTATAACAATTCTTTTATTATTTTCAAGCCCTGTTCAATCTCGCTGTCGCTGATATTGTAAGGGGGCAATAGCCTAAGAGTCTTTTGCCCTGCGCTGAGCAATAAGAGGCCGCAGCATCTGGTATCTGCCCTTGCAATGGCGGCTTCCAGTATTGGCCATGCGTCACGGTCAATGTCAATCGCTATCATAAGGCCGCGGCCCCTGACTTCCTGTACAGCGGGTAAATTCCAATCCTTTATTGCAGACATTATTTTTTCGCCTTTTAGGGAAATTTCTGCAAGGAATGATGGATTGTTTATAGTTTCCAGGACGACAAGGCCGGCAGCCGCAGCGACAGGGTTTCCTCCAAAAGTGCTGTTATGATCGCCCGTTTCAAAGACATACATGGCTTTTTCCCCCGCAAGAACAGCCCCTGCGGGAATACCGCCGCAAAGGCTTTTTGCAAGGGTGACAATATCGGCTTTAACCGGTTTGCCCTTATAACTGTACTGTTCAAAGGCTAAAAAGGTTCCCGTCCTTCCCAGTCCGCATTGAATTTCATCAAACATAAGGAGTATGTCCCTCTCCTCGCAAAGCCTTGCTGCTGTTTCGATAAATTCCTGCGACATCGCCCTTACGCCGCTTTCCCCTTGCACTGCTTCCAGCAAAAGCCCCGCCACGGTTTTTGCATCCAGGGCTTTTTCAAGAGCCTCAATGTCATTGCCCGGTATGTAGGTAAAGCCTTCGGTGAAGGGGCCAAAATCCTTGTGAAAACTGTCCTGCCCGGTGGCGGCCAGCATGGTAATTGTCCTGCCGTGAAAACTTCCCTGCAAGGTGACAATGGTATGCCTGCCCGGGCCGTATTTTTTAAGCGAATACTTACGGGCGATTTTGCAGGCAGCTTCATTTGCCTCCGCGCCGGAGTTCCCTAGGAACATATTTTTCATACCGCCCGGGGCGCAAGCCGCGGCCAGTTTTTCGGCAAAAGCCTTAGAGGTTTCGCTCTGATAGTAATTGCTTACATGGCAGCATTTTGCAGCCTGTTCTGCAATAGCGTTAACCAGAGGCGGGTAATTGTGACCAAGACAGTTAACTGCAATACCTGAACTAAAATCCAGGTATTTTTTTCCATTGCCGTCAAAAAGCCAGGAACCTTCGCCCTTTGTAAAAACCACAGGCAGCCTGTGGAAGTTTTTCATAAAAACATCGTTTACAAAGTCGTCTGCCATTTCGTTAATTTTATCTGTTTTAAGTGTTGTTTCCATAGCTTATATTTTACTCATTTTACGCATAAAAATTCTATAATATACAGAAAAATATGCTGTTTAATATTTAATGCAGGACAGCATCAAGCCTATCCCAAGCATATTTTTCCGTCTCTGATGAACTTTATTCTTTTATCGAAGACTTGCGGGTATTTTTGGCGAAAAATATCGCTAAAAACAATTCCGATCTTTCAGTGTATGGCTTGTACGGTTTGACGGAAGATGAGATTAAAATACTCACTTGACTCTTTCGCCGTCTTGAAATACCTTAATAATAGTGAAATTACTTTTAACCAATGATGACAGCATTTCCTCGCCTGGGATATTGCTTTTGGCGGGGGCTTTGCGTAAAGCAGGGCACAAAGTTACAGTAATTGCCCCAGAAAATGATCAATCGGGCGTTTCTCATTCAATAACGTTCCTTAACAGGCCCTGCAAACTGGCAAAAATGGACGATGATGACACATGGTCCTGCGAAGGCACTCCCGCAGACTGCGTTATTGTAGCATTACTTGGTGGTTTCCCTGAAATTTGCAGCGCGGAAGACATTCGAAACGGTTTGCTGCCCTTCGATGCGGTGGTTTCCGGCATAAACAAAGGGGCAAATTTGGGCACCGACATTTTGTACTCAGGCACCGCAGCCGCGGCCAGGCAGGGGGCTTTATGCAATATCCCTTCATTGGCTCTTTCCCTGGTGGAAGCCGACACATGGAACTGGGGTATGGCAGTGGATTTTTCTGTTGAATACCTTGAAAAAATGCTTTCTTTTTGGAAACCCGGGTCTTTTATAAATGTAAACATTCCAAATACTGAAAAAAAACCCCTTGCGCTAGTTCACGCTTTCCCGTCTTTAAGGTATTATTATGATAGTATAGAGGTGTATATTGCGCCGGATAAGCACAGGTATTGTTTTGTAAAATCCGGACCTACTCTTGCAAAAGAACAGCCTGGTTCTGATTTTGAAGCAATTGCAGGGCGCAATGCATCGTTAAGTGAAATATATATTTATCCTGTCATGCCGGGAGGGCTTGTTGATGGAAAAGAGAAATAGATTCTCGAAAGAAAAACCTGTAATTAACGAAAATGTTAATTTTCGGTTTCTGGATGAACCTTATGATTTTATTACCGCTTATATGCCTGGTAATAATTTGCCGCTTGAAGAAAAAAAAGCTGATGAAAAACCGCCTACGGACGAACGTTTAAAAGAAAGCATAAGGCTGTTTAAAATGAGGCGCTGGGAGCAGGCATATAAAGAATTTCAAAAAATTAAATCGGAGAATTTCAGTGTTGACGATCAGATTGAGCTTGCATATTTTTTAGGCTTATGCTGTACAAAACTGGAAAAATTTGAAGACGCTATTATCTATCTTGAACAGGTAATTGCCGCAGGCAGCGATGCTCTTAGATCTTATCAATGCCGTATGACGGTTGCCTATATTTATCTTGTTACCAAAAGGTCAAAAATGGCGGAGTATGAACTTAAACGGCTTAAGAAAAACGGCTTTGAATCCGCTTCTCTGTATAACTCGCTGGCTTATGCCTCGTACATAGAAAAACAATACAAAAAAGCCATTGACTTATACGAAAAAGCTCTTGAGCTTGATGAGAATAATGCCACTGCAATCAATTGTATAGGCTTTATACTTGCGGATTCTGGAATTGACAGAATGAGGGGGCTTAGGTATTGCCGTAAAGCTGTTGATATTAACCCGCAAAGCGCCGCTTACCTTGATTCTTTAGGCTGGGCATATTATAAATGCGGGGAAACTGCCGAGGCGCGCACATGGTTAAGACGGGCACTTCAAGCCGCCCCGCACGAGAAAGAAATTAAAGAGCATCTCAGGATAGTAAGCGGAGGTACGCGTTGAAAAATATTAAATTTTATTTCTTTTTCTTTTTAACTGCCGTATTTGTTTTTGCGCAGGACACGCCAAGTATTTACGTGACAGGCGGCGATGATTTAAATGCAATAAACGCTGCCCAGGAATTTCGTATAGGCATACATGCATTTAACCGTTATGCGTTTAACGAGGCGATCATGTCTTTTGAAAGGGCTCTTTCTTACAGGCCCGGCGAAGCGGTTATTATGGATTGGCTTGGCAAGTCCTATTACCGTTCCGGTTTTGAAAATACTGCCTTAAACCAGTGGAGGGCGGCAGCTTTGGCTTACGGGCAAAATTCTGAGCAAGGCTTAATTACCAACAGCCGTATACAGACAGTTGCAAACCGCCGCATACTTCTTCCCGTTGCCGATGACGGCGTGCGTTATATTGAATCAGGGCGGTATCCGGGGCGTAACAATAATGTTGTAATGTACCGCCAGCCTACTTCTATACTTCCTCAAAATGACGGCTCTGCCTGGCTTGTAGCTTACGGCAGCAACGAGCTTGTCAGAATTGATGTCAATGGCGTAATAAGGGAAAGAAAGAGAGGCCCCCTTGCCGGTTTTGACAGGCCTTACGACCTGGTCCGCGGGCTTGACGGCAGAATGTACCTTTCCGAATACCGTGGCGGCAGGGTGAGCATCCTTAGCCCTTCAGGCGACTGGCTGGCTTATATAGGCTCAAAGGGAATTGGCCAGGGGGAATTTGTCGGCCCTCAAAATTTAACTGTAGACAACGAAGGCTATCTTTATGTTGTCGATTATGGCAATCAGCGAATTTCAAAATTTGATCCTGAAGGGGTTTTTATTTTATCATTTGGAAGAAAAAATGATTCCTTCCCGGGTTTGCTTTCGCCTACGGGAATTGCCGTAAAAGACAGTGTTGTATACGCCGCCGACTCTTTTGCCAAATGCATTTATATGTTTGATCCTAACGGCAGTTATTTGGGCTTGTTTGCCGATAAGCTTTTGGGGCCCGAAAGCCTTAGATTTCTTTCTGACGGCAGCCTGCTTGTAGCCGATACAAACCGTATTTTGCAAATAAACACAGATACAGCCATAATCCGCACCCTGGGTTTAGCCGGCAATGAAAGGGTTCGCATAGCAGGCACGGATATGGATGCAAACGGCAATGTGCTGGCGGCGAATTTTAATGCAAGCGAAGTTTCTGTTCTGACTCGTTTTGATGACCTTAGTTCCGGCCTTTTTGTCCAGATTGAACGGATAAATGCCGAAAACTTCCCTGCAGTAACGCTTGATGTACGGGTGGAAGACAGGCTAAGGCGGCCCATAGTCGGGCTTGAAGAACTAAATTTTTTCCTTAGCGAAAGAGGGCAAAGGGTAAACGAGCAGGTTTTCCATATCCCATCCTTCCGTTCGGAGAGCGGCGATGTTTCTGTATTGTTTGAACGTTCCGATTTGACAAGCAGTTTAACAGGAGACTTTGCACAGGCATTGCTTGACATTAACAGCGCCCTTGGAAGTGGCGGAAATATTGTTTCTGTAATTTCTGCCGGAGAACAGCCTCAGCGGGAAAGGCATGAAAATTCGCTTTCAAATGCCGCCAGGGGCAATACTATAGATTACAATAACCGCTGGCGTTTTGACCTGGGGCTTAGGCTTGCCGCTACAGACCTTCTTGCAAACGAGAAAAAGTCGGTGGTATATGTCGGTTCCGGCAGTCTTGGCGGTCTTGCCTTTGAACAATACAGCCTTAATGAAATGGCGGCATATTTAGCAAATAATGGGATAATTTTTAATGCCGTTATAGTAGGGCAGGGCGACCCTTGTGAAGAAATACTGTATCTTTGCCGTGAAACCGGGGGGATGGCTCTTCCATTGTACCGCCCGCAGGGTATAAAAGAAATGATTGAAACTATTGCAATTATTCCCTCGGGGGTGTATTATTTTAGCTACCAATCAAATCTTCCGACAGATTTCGGCAGGGCTTGGCTGCCTGTTGAAATTGAGGTTTATTTGCTTGAAAGTTCCGGAAGGGACATAAGCGGATATTTTCCTCCGCTTGAATAAGGAATTATTGACGGCCTTATTTGCTGTCAATTAAATAAATTATAGGAGTATTTATGGCATACCAATGGGATTCCAGCCTTGAAACAGGGCATCATAAAATTGACAATCAGCACAAACAACTGATTGAAATGCTTAACAACATTATCGAAGCATCAAAAAAAGGAAGCGACAAGGTAGAAATTTTTAAAACACTAGACTTTTTAACCGGTTATACGGTTATGCACTTTGCAACTGAAGAAAAACTTCAGAAAGATTATAATTATCCTGATTACCATATTCATATGCGTTATCATGATGAATTTAAAGGGACTGTTAAGGAATTAACCCAGCAACTGCACGAACAAGGCCCGACCGAAGAATTAATCGGTACGGTAACAAAGACCATCGGAAACTGGCTTTTAAATCATATCAAAGGCGATGACTTCCGTATGGCAGCTTATGTAAAGTCCAAGGGAGACACAGGCCTCGAATAAGGCATGGTTTTAAAAGACAGCATAATTTTATAAAAACATTTTTAAAAAAGTCACATTTTTAAAAGTATAGTTTGATAAAATTATACCATGCTGGGAAACAGGCAAAATTGCTGTAATTATTTTCATTTTGAAAGGCCTCGTATAAATCGCATAATAACAGAAGCGGTAAAATTTCCGCTTGTTGTTATATGCGCCGGCAAGGGCTATGGCAAAACCAGAGCAGTTCATGATTTTTTAAAAAAAGAAAAACATACTGCCGTCCGGCTTGCATTGACTTTACAGGATAATGAACCTTGCATATTTTGGGATAATTACACACAGGCAATTGCCGCTCTTAATACCGTTTTTGCCAAATCTTTAGACGGTTTAGGCTTCCCGGATACCGTAAAAAAGTTTTCAAAATATTTATCCATAGCAAATAATTTTACTGATATGAAGCTAAGGATCATCGTTATGGATAATTTTCATCTTATTGAAAACAGGGCTGTAATTTGTTTTATTAACCAGCTTGCCGCTAATTTACCCGCTTCTGTTTCCCTTATGCTGGTTTCCAGAACCATGCCTTGTTTAAATGCGGATTATTATATCAGCGAAAATGATTTAAGGTTTAATAAAAATGAGCTGGCAAGATACTTTCATAGTGAAAAAATAGTACTTAACCCTAAAAATCTAAAAGATATTAAGCGGGATACCGCAGGATGGCCCTTTGCGGTGAATTATATTGCAAAATCATATAAAAAAGCGCCTGGATACGGCGGATATTTGTGCAATGCAATGAAAAAAAATATTTTTAAAATGATCGAAACGGATATATGGGATTGTATTTCCGGGCTTCTAAAGCAATTTTTGGCAAAACTTTCGCTTATCAGCCATTTCCCCTTTGACCTGATCGAAAATTTACCGGCAAACAATGAAAAATTAACAAAAGAAATGGAAAAACAAAACGCTTATTTGCGCAGGGATAATAATATCAATGCTTATATTTTTAACCATTTATTTTTGGAATTTCTGGTATTAAAACAAAATATTCTTTCTCCAAAACAAAAGTCGGATACATATAGAATTGCCGCCCAGTGGTGCAATAAAAACGGTTTTATAAATGATGCCATGCTTTACTATGAAAAAATTGCCGACTATAAATCAATTGTATCGATTCTCCTTAAATTGCCGGCGCAAATCCCGCATGATAATGCGAAATGCGCGGCGGAAATTTTCGACCGTACAACAGAGGAAACATTTGATTCGGTGGAATTTCTTGCAGTTTTACACCTGCGCTGCAATATTTCCCTGGGACTGTGGCAAAGATCAATTGAACTGGCAGAGTACTATGAAGCTAAATTCCAAAAGATAGAGCAGAAAAATAATGTCAGAAAAAACACTTTATGCCGTCTTTATTTTTCATGGAGTTTTTTGCGCGGCTTAATGTGCACGATTGACGACCGCTACGATATGGATGTTTATATCGAAAAATTTTGCAAATGTATTAACGGAGGCAGCAAACCTGATCCTTCAAGTTTTGCCGTATATACCCCCGGCCCCTGGATTAATCGGGCGGGTTCTTCCAGAAAAGGCGCCCCGGATGAATACATTGAATCTAAAGCAAGAATGCATAAGCATTTGGCAAATAGTTTTGACGGTTTCAGAAGCGGTGAGCTTGAACTTGCAAGAGGGGAATTGCTTTTTTACCGGGGGGATATACGGTCGGCAGAAAGCTATATACTAAACGCAGCATCATTGGCAAAAAAGAACAGGCAATACGGGATTTTACACATGGCTTTATTTTTTACCCTGCGCATTAGCATTGCAGAGGGAGATTATCAAAAAGTACAGCAGGCACTTAAACTTATGAAAGCTCTGACGGATGAAAGCAACTATACAGAAAGCTGTGTTAATTTTGATTTAGCCCTTGCATGGTATTATATTGTTATGAGAAACATTGAAAAAACGCCTTTTTGGATTAAGGATAATTTTGTGCCTTACAGCCATGCCGGTTTTTCAGAAAATTTTGCCAACCAAATAAAAGCCTTATACTATTATTCAACAAGGAACTTTATCCCTCTTTTGTTATACATAAAAGAAAATAAACAAAGAAAGGATACTTTTCTTTTTGAACGTGTGGAGATGCTTGCTATGGAAGCATGTATCTATTATAAAATGAATGATAAAGGAAAAGCGCTTGGTATATTGTATGAAGCATATAAAACAGCCCTGCCAAACAAGCTGCTTCTGCCCTTTATGGAACTGGGAAAAGATATGCGCACCCTTACTTCTTTTGCATTAAAAGAGCAGGCCAAAAGGAAAATCCCGCCGTCATGGCTTGAAAATATAAATAAAAAAGCCGCCCTTTACGCAAAAGGCCAGTCCCATGTTATTGCAAAATACAGGCAGGCAAACCGCAATACTTTTGTTATATCACCCAGAGAATCTGATATCCTGTCCGATCTTTCCTGTGGTCTTTCCCGCGGGGAAATAGCGTCTAAAAGAAATCTTTCAATTAACACCGTAAAAATGGTTATAAAAAATATTTACACAAAAATGGGCGCCGAAAATTTAGCAGACATGATTAGAATTGCCGTGGAACAAAAATTGATATAGTCTTACCTATCTTATGCAAACATTTAATTCGTAAGCAGACAATAAGTACCTAAAGAAAACAATTGTGAGCCTCGTCATGGAAAAAAAACATGCAGGCATGCTTTTTTTCCATGACACTCACGCGTTACCCCTACTGGTACTTATTGTCTGCCTTCATTTAATTGTATAAGGCGGGTAAATGCTGGTGGGGGAATCGAAAAAAGGTAGCAGCTACCATCTGGTTTGTCTAAACACTTTGCCTGTTTAGACAAATGGGACGGTAGCTGCTACCTTTTTCCCTACCCGCCTTGCGCCCCCCACCAGCGATGCGAAATTGAAATAATTTGCAAAGATTAATAGCAGCAATGAATACCCAGAAATGGGGAACTTGAGTGGCATAGGAAAAAATCGTGCCTGCATGATTTTTTCCTATGACGAGCCTCACAGTAAACCACTTCAGGGTA
>Ga0099364_10001306_pt1 | contig 41510 bp, 36 predicted proteins | sample TergutTh196P3_FD_73070 | JGI IMG/M metagenome (GOLD analysis project Ga0099364, IMG submission 73070) | Microcerotermes parvus P3 segment gut microbial communities from Pointe-Noire, Republic of the Congo - Th196 P3 | ecosystem: Host-associated > Arthropoda: Insects > Digestive system > Gut ...
TATGACTTGCGTTCAATTGTCGAACGCACAGGGAACTCAAGCCTCTATTACCGGAAAAGTTACAGATAACAGAGGCGAAACGCTGCCCGGAGCCACGGTAGTGGTAAGGAATGAATCAACCGGTTTTTCGGCTGCCGCAGCAACAAATATTAATGGTGAATATTCTTTCAGGCAGTTGCCTTTGGGTTCGCCCTACACTGTTACGGCTACCTTTATAGGTTTTGGCGAACAGTCAAAAACAGGATACAGTCTTAATCAAGGTGATTTGTTACAGGTAGATTTTCAAATGCAGGAGTCAAGTATTACTTTAGAAGATGTAGTCGTAGTAGCTAACAGTTTGAGACAAAGTGTTGATCGTTTAGGAGTATCTACTGCGATAAGTCAAACGGATATTCAAACGCTTCCTTCAAGCGGAAGGGATTTCAGTTCGTTAGCACAGTTATCGCCGCTTTCACAGGGTGGAACTTCCTTTGCCGGACAGTTGGCTTCATCAACTAACTTTACTATTGACGGTATGAGCGCCCGCGGACCTCTTACCGGAGGCACTACCAGCCGCAGTCCGTACCTGTTGGGCGCTGAGGCAATACGCGAGTTCAATGTTATTACCAACGACTATGATGTAACGCTCGGACGTTCAGGAGGAGGAACCGTCAGCGCCGTAACAAAGGCGGGAACAAATATGTTTACCGGCTCGGCATTTATTTATCATCGCGGCGACAGGTTTGTGAGCCAGTATGATAATAGGGGCGAGAAGCGTGAAGTAGCTGCGTTTTCCACATCGCAGTACGGATTTACATTTGGCGGTCCCATTATTAAAGACAGGTTGCATTACTTTGTTTCGTGGGATCATCAGACACGTACGAACCCGTATTATATTCTCGACCTCCGCTCTCCCGAGGACGAGATACGGAGTAATATTACTCAGTCAACCCTTGACGATTTTCTTGACATAGCGCGTACACAGTACGGCGTGTCGAATGCACAACAAACAGGCGAGTTCGAGAGAACAAGAAACACAAATAGCGTTTTGGCAAGGTTCGACTATCAAATAAACGCTACAAACCTGCTTACGGTGAGAAATAACTTTAACCACGATATTAATCCCAATAGCGTAAGCGACAATACGACACACAATCTTCACGAAACGTATGGAACGCACGTAACTATGGACAATAGCCTGTTAGCGACATTGAGAAGTGTACTCGGACTGCGTACGACCAACGAAGCCAGCTTGCAGTGGATGACTAACTTAGACGATGGACGCACCAGTGATGAGCTTCCCAGCCAAAACATACCGAGGGCTATAGTTGAGAGAGTTGCATCAACCACTGATGATGGCACAAACCGTAATACAAATATACAGATAGGAGGACAGCGCTATCTCCCCGAAACGTTTAAAAACAATGTGATAAACTTCAAAAACAATATGTATTACAATACCGATAAAATCAATTATGTATTTGGAATTGACTTGATGTACACTCATCTGAACTCTTTGGCTACAAGTGAAATGAACGGACGTTTTCTTTACAATGGTATAGAAGCTTTTCGCAATAACACACCGTATCGTTATGTTCGCGAAATACCTGTTGCCGGCAACTTGGAAAGCGTAACCGTAAAACAACACGTGTTAAACTCGGCTGTTTATGGGCAAATGCAGTTTAAACCATTCGAAGGAGGTGAAATTACGGCAGGATTAAGACTTGACCACACAGCATATTTCGCCAAGCCCGAAGATAACAAATTACTTACTCAGGAGATTGGACTGAGAACAGATAACTCCGTAAATACTTTCCATGTTCAGCCTCGTGTTCAATTTACATGGGACGTAGGCAACCGGAAAATAGACATTATTAAGATAGGCGGCGGAATATTCGGTTCGCATCTCAACAACTATGCAATGGTGAACAATCTTCAGTTTGACGGTATAAAGGTTTTAACTGTTGATACGCGAGATATGGCAAATATCAATCCCAATTTTCCGTTATACCGCACGGATCCTTCTAAAGTGCCCGGAGCGGAGTTGTTTGACCATCTCGGCGCTCCGGTAGCTACTTTCAACATTAACAGTGATGACGTGAAAGTGCCTACACTGTATAAAATGAGTGCGTCATACAACCGTTTTTTTTCCGACAAGATTCGCATTGGGGTAGCCGGATATGCTTCGTTTGCACGTAATAATTATACGTATGTTGACCGTAACATAGAAGACACGCCATTCTTCCGTCTTGCAAACGAAGGCGGTCGCGCAGTTTGGGTGCCTGTCAATACTATTCCTAACAACTCAACAGGACCCGATTGGACTGAAGGCAGAAAATCAGATAAATTAGGACGTGTTCTTGAGCTTATAAGCGAAGGAAAAATAAATTCTTTTAATATAGTAATTGATGGAACGTGGAGATATTTTAGAGATGGACAGATCACTGCCAGTTACACATGGACACAATCTAAAGCCAATACTACCTATAACGGTAATGTAGCAAACTCTGCACCAATGAGCCACTATGTTATTGATGATCCGCGCGACATGAGCATCATGTTCCACCAAGATGTGAGCCCGCACAGAATCGTAGTTTATGGTCAGTCGCCAACATTCTACGGATTTACGGTAGGAGTTAGATACATCGCATCAACAGGAGGACGTTACTCACTGCTTCACGGACCCAATGTTAATGGAGACTTCAATACTAACGAGCTTGCATTCGTATTCGACCCCAACGACCCGAACACACCGCAGCATATCCGCGATGGAATCAACGAGATTCTTGACGACCCGGAAACTGCGCCAAGCCTTAAAACATACATTCGCGACAGTTTTGGTAAATTTGCAGAGCGTAATGGCGGTGTTAATACCGACATCAACGGAACAATTAACGTCAGAGTTACCAAGCGTTTAAATGTTTATAAAAAACACGGCTTTGAGTTGTCGTTAGATATATTTAACGTTGCCAACCTGATAAACCGAGAGAAAGGACTTACCCACGGTAACCTCGGAAATCAGACTATGTACAATTTAAGAGGTTTCGATCAAGTTACTCAGCAATATGATTACACCGTAAGACCTAATCTCGGAAGAATGAATCCCGGCGGCAGCGTTTGGGAAATGCAACTCGGTCTAAAATATTCATTCTAATAAATCAAAATAAATAAGACTGATGAAACGAATAATATTCCAGTTTATCCTGATATTCGGCATAATAACTTGCTGCTATACCCAAAATGTGGTAAAAGGTATTGTTTTTGAGGACGCCAACCTTAATTCTCTACTTGACGCCGGCGAAAAAGGCATTGCCGGGGTGGGCGTCAGCAATGGTACGGACGTGGTATTGACCAACCAAAACGGAGAGTATGAACTTCCGGCATACGATAACATGATAGTGTTTGTGATTAAACCTTCCGGCTACCGCGTCCCGGTAAACGAGATGCAACTATCAGCATTCTACTACGTCCACAAACCTAATGGGTCGCCGACATTACGGTATTCCGGAAGCGTGCCCACAGGACGATTGCCGGAGCAAGTAAATTTCCCTTTGATAAAATATGACGAGCCTGACGATTTCAATATCGTGGTGTTCGGCGATACACAACCATACAGCGACAGGGAAATAGACTTCCTCAAGCGCAGCGTAGTTGAAAAGATGATTGGAATTACCGATATAGCTTTCGGCGCTACGCTGGGTGATTTGACCGGCGACCGCCCGGATCTGTTCGAGCCTATCAGCAGCCTTATAGCTCAGATCGGCGTACCTTGGCATCACGTTATCGGAAACCATGACCACAATTTCGATACGGACAACGACCGGACGGCTTCCGAAGCCTATGAGGCATTCTATGGTCCTGCCACCTATTCGTTCAACTACGGCAAGGTGCATTTCATTGTAGCCGACAACATTATCCATTCGCTGAATGACGAAGGGCGGGCGCGGTATGTTGGCGGACTGCGCGAAGACCAGTTTCGATTTATAGAAAACGACTTACAGCTGGTTCCCGCCGATTATTTAGTCGTATTCATGGCGCATATCCCGCTATTTGACGAAGGCGGCGAAACATTCCTCCATGCTGACCGCAACCGCCTTTTTGCCGCCCTGTCCAAGTTTCCCCACACGCTTTCCCTTTCCGGACATACGCACTACATAAAGCCGTATTTCTTTGACGGAAGCGAAGGGTGGCAGAGAGAGCAGCCCCACCATCACATGAACATAGGCGCTATTTGCGGCGATTGGTGGAGAGGCGTAGTCGATCAGTATGATCTGCCCGGAACAATGATGAGAGATGGATCGCCGCAGGGTTATTTTGTCATGAAATTTACCGGCAACAACTATGGCTATGATTATCACGTTGTTCGTTATAATGATCCGCAGCAAATATCCCTATATCAACAGGATCAGTCGCTTTATGCCAATTTTTTTACAGGGAATAAATTCAGCAACCTCCGGTATCGTATCAACGGAGGAGAATGGCAGCCGATGCAGATGGTATTCGAGCGTGATCCGCTGTTCTCTTCCATACGCCAACGCTGGGACGACGAAACAGGGCTTCCGGGCAGAACGCCCTCAAGACCGGTAATTTCCGAACACCTGTGGAAAGCAGATATTCATGTGCCGCACAGTTACAGTATAGTAGAGGTAGAAGCGACCGATATGTATGGAAGAACGTTTATGCAGAAAATGCTTAGCCATGTAATAGAATTAGATTAGAAGAAACAAAATTGTTAACCAATAATGAAAAAGAGTTTGATTTTTAATATATTAGCACTGGCATTATTATTAAACGCTTGTAATGTCGGCGAACCGATGGAACAAAATTATACGGTACCTTCCTGGACATTGTATCAACGTGCGTTGCAATCCGGCAAAAGCATCGAAGAAGCCAAACCGTTGCTGGTTTCAAAGAACTATCCTTACAATATTAACGCCACAATCAACGGCGATCCGTCCATGCAAATGGGCATTGCCTGGTTTACCAATGCGAATGTAACCGGAGGCGTTGTGCAAATTGCGGAAGGAAAAATCAATAAATTTTCGATATTTACCAAATCGAGGAAGATTACGGCGGTTTCCGCAATGATAGACACAGTTAATTATGTGAGCATCGGAAACGCTACCGTGAACAATAACGCAGAACTGATTGCGGCAACCGGTTTTTTGGCAGGCGAAAAGCGTTCATATACCGGCAACAAAGCGTTCATAAACAATCTAAAGCCCAATACCACATATTCGTATCGGGTAGGGAAAAAAGGAGCATGGAGTGAAACAGGCAGTTTTACTACCGCCAAAAACAATAAAGATGCGTTTGAATTTATCTACGTAACCGATACTCAAGCTAATACTGATGAGATGTTCGATGTGTCGAAAAAAACGGTAGAAGCGGCACACCGTCAAATGCCGGATGCTAAATTCCTGCTGATCACCGGCGACCTTGTAGAATCGTCCGGCTCGCAAAGTTCCGAATGGGAATGGGAGCAATGGTTTGAAAAAATGCAGAACGTTTGGCTGCATCTGCCGATTGTGCCAGCGCAGGGAAACCACGATGCCAGTCCGTTCGGCAACATGTTTCATCATTTCAATACCGACAATTCATACAATGCCGGTCAAACCTCCGATGATGCAAAAACAGCGATGGACGGCACGGTCTATTCGTTTGTTTATGGCGATGCTTTGTTTATGATTATTAATTACGAAGATTTTAGAAAAGGCGATTCGTATTTCGATGCGCTGGAACAGTGGATGCGGCGACAAATATCCGAAAATCCTGATGCGAAATGGAAAATTGTTGCTTATCACAAAGCCATGCTTACGGGAGCTTCGCATCAAAACGGCAGCGATGGCAGGATTGTCCGTGAACGTATGGCTCCGGTTTTTAAAGAAATTGGCATTGACCTTGCATTGCAGGGACATGACCATGTTTATGAAGTGATTGGCGTTATGGATGTCGGAAAACCGGAAGGCGGCATTATCTATGCTCATTTGCCCGAAGCGGTCGGCGGACAAAATTCTGTTGAGCCGACATTTACCGATGGAACAGTTAACAGTAATCCTTCTATCAGCGTTGCCGGAAAAGAAGGCGGCACATACAATGTGTCGAATGGAACGGTTTACTTCCTCAATAATTCTGCGGGAAAAAAGAAATATTATCCGCGCTCACGAGAACAGATGGAAGCTAATTTTCCGCAACACGGCGTTCAAAATTATTTCGATTTTTTCAATAAATTCGGACAAACCGGCGAACCGACATTCAGCCGTGTAAAAGTATCAACGGAAGCCATTGAAATTGACACATACACAGTTGATGATAACGGAAAAACGGTGTTGTTTGATACATTTAAAGTTGTAAAGGATTAAACAATTAATAATAAACATAATAAATAATAAAATTTAATAAAAATGAAAACTTTAAAATTAACAGTAATTTTCTTTCTATTCACTGCGTGCCTTCAAGCACAGACAGTAGAAAACGGCATGATGAGTTTGAACGAACATCGCCGACCAAACAAACGGGATATTATTTCCATACCCGATGTAAACGGATACAAAGTGTTGAAAGCCGATTTCCACGTTCATACGGTTTTTTCCGATGGTCATGTGTGGCCCACCGTGAGGGTGCAGGAAGCATGGTGGGAAGGTATAGACGCCATGTCTTTAACCGAACATGTTGAATATCAGCCATACGCAGATGATGTAAAAACAAATCATAACCGCGCTCATGAACTGATAGAAGTTAACGCTAAAAGAAACAATCTCATTCTGATAAAAGGTACGGAGATAACGCGCTTAACTCCCCCCGGACACTTTAATGCCATTTATGTAGGTGACGTATCGGGATATATCGACCACCGCTCCGAAGATGACCCGCCTGAAAATGATCGCATTGCTGTAATGAAAGCAAAAGAACAAAATGCTTTTATATTTTGGAATCATCCGGGCTGGCAGCCAAGTATTGAGGGTTCATACGAATGGCTTCCTATTATTGACGATTTATATCGAAACAAAGCGCTGCATGGTATTGAAGTGTTCAACGGATTTCATTTTCATGCGAGAGCCTTAGACTGGTGCATAGACAAAGGATTAACCGTATTGGGAACTTCGGATATTCACAACCTGATTCAACACGACTACGATATGAGCCGCGATTATATTCGCCGTTCAATGACACTTGTGATGGCAAAAGAACGTACTCCCGAATCTATCCGCGAAGCGTTGGAAGCAGGACGTACTGTTGCCTGGGCAAGTAAATATCTGGCAGGAAAAGAGGAAAATGTTCGCAATCTTTTTAACGCCTGTGTAGAAATGTCGCCGGCTTATCACACCGAAGCGGGAAGAAACGGAACAGCGGTTAATTACTACATAATCAGAAATAACAGCGATTTGTATTTCGAACTTCGTCTTACCGAAGGCAACGGAACTCAAAGAGTAATTCTTTATCCTAACTCCGAGCAACAAATCACAGCGCAATCAGAACAAAGCAGTTTGAGCTATGACGTTGTTACTGCTTATGTTAGAAGCGATAAGCATTTGAATGTAACCTTGCCGCTGAAATAATAGTCATTCCGCCTCATGACGAAAAAATAGATGTTAATGAAACTCAAGCATTAAAAATATAGTATAACGTTTTCTTTCATAGATTTAGGATTTTAGGTGAAAAAGGTTGCGAAAGCAACCTTTTTTATGTAAAACCAACCTTTTACATTAAATTTGTGAATATGAAAAAAACAGTAAATGCCAATATGAATATGCCAATAAAAACAACTATAAAAATAACGCTCTATGTGATTTTGTCAATAGTTACTCTGTTGTCCGGTTTTTTTCTTTGGGCAATGGCTGTCGAGTACCGTCCGAAAAAAGTAGAGGTAATAGAGGCGAATCATGATACACAAGCGGTTTCGGACGAATTTGTAATTTTAACATGGAACATCGGCTATGCCGGAATGAGCGCCGAAATGGACTTCTTTATGGATGGAGGACGGCAAACCCGTATCACAAAAGAACAAACACAAAGCAACTTACTGCAAATTATAGCAACTTTAGACACGCTAACGGCTGACTTTATGCTGCTTCAGGAGGTTGACGAGCGTGCCAAACGCAGTTACTGTATCAATGAGTACAGGCAAATTGCTGATTTCCTGCCGGATTATCACATGAGCAAGGCTTACAACTTCAAAACCGGCTATGTACCAATTCCGGTGACGAACCCCATTGGAAAGGTACACTCTGGTCTGACTATGTTGAGCAAAACAGTGCCAATAAGGGTGGAGCGTCACTCATTCCCCAATGTTACGCCCATGCCGAATAGACTGTTTGACCTCAAACGCTGTTTCATGATAAGTGAATATAAAACGCAGGACAACAAAAGTTTATACATCATCAATACGCACAATTCGGCTTTTGACAGCGGCGAGTCGCGCAAAAAAGAAATGGAGTATCTGCTTTCTACTGTTGAAAACCTTTACCGGCAAGGCGCTTATGTGATTGCTGGCGGCGATTGGAATCAAACGCCTCCCAATTACCCCGCAGAGCCTGCTACCCCGCAATATACACCTCATCGTATGTCCAAAGATTTGTTGCCCGCTGACTGGCAGGTGGTTTATGACAGGTCGGTTGAAACTGTCCGTTTCGCTAACGAGCCATACATAAAAGGGCGCACGCTCACGGCAACGGTAGATTTCTTTTTGGTGTCGCCCAATGTTGAGGTCGTGGAGGTAAAATGTTATGATTTGGAGTTCAAAAATTCAGACCACAATCCTGCGTTGGGCAGGTTTAGGCTGCGGCAATAAAAAAAGCTGCCTGAACTCTTTTCAGACAGCCTCTCATTTTTAAAATACTAACTTTACTTCCTTACAAATATAGGGTTGGAATAGAACCAAAGGTCTTCGAATGCATCTTTTGCCGCTTCCTGTACGTTTGCAGTCGGCATATCTTCAAGCGGATTACCGTTGGCATCTGTTTTTCCGGCTACGTTCAAGCCATGATTGGTTCCGCGAAGACGGAAATAGGTGTCGCCCTTAATCTGAACCGTATATTCAACAAGTTTTAAACCGCCGCCTAAATCTTGCCACTTAATACTGGTAATTCCGTTGGCATCCTTAACGCCGCCTTTTGCATCAAAACGTGCAATAACTTTTACATTGTCGTATTCACCTGCCGAATATTCTGCTGTCCCTCTGGCAACTTTAGGACGCATTTCTCCTGCAATCAAATCAATGTGATTCAGCACGGGATTGGTCATTGAAGTGTAGGTGTTATTATTGGAAGTTTCAGGATCGCGAACCAATATGCGAACTTTTACAGCGGAACTTGTTGTACGGTAAGTTTCGCCCATTGTAGCCGACCCAACAGAAAATTCAAGACGGTCAATCAAATCGCCATGAACGCAATAGATGTTTCCTGAACGCAATCCGTCTATAAACGATTGAGCCGTTTTGTTTCTCATGGATATATAGGTTTTCTGATATTCGCCCGGGTAGAAATCATCTGCTCCCTGTGTAACATGGTTGTGGAAATCGGAGTTTGCAACCAACCAAAAGCGTCGTCCTTCCGAAATCATGGCATCCCACAGTCCGCCAACTTTAGCAGCCTGTATGCCTACGCCGCCATAAGTATATGATCTTTCGTAGGAAGACGTATTGCCAATACCGCCACGATTTGGCGAAGCCTGATGTCCGGGTATGCTTTCAAATGCAACGAATACGTCTGGCGCAATATCGTTGAGATTACGATAATCGCTGATGTTCCACCCGTTTTGACGTTCGGGGTGCGCCGGAACCAACCAACTGGTATAGCGATGATTTTTCTGGAGCCATTCAGCTGCATCCATTGTTTTTTCCTTTCCGACTTTTGCCGATTTTATCCAGCCAAATTCGTTTCCACCTGTTTGGTCATGATCATTTGCATCAAACATGTATTCAAATTGCGCCATGGAATTGGCATTGGGATTCTGGGCAAGAAACTGACCTGTAATAATACCCGAAGAACTATGCTCATGCCCGGGAGGATTCCATTCCAAACCTTGAATTGCAAGCGTACCTGTTCCTTTTTGGTTAAATTCCATTACCTTCATAAAACTGTAATCCTTGATAGATTGCCAGCGCCACATATTTTGGTTCACGCCCGACCCGTTCACGTCTCCTTTAATTTCCAACGGCATTAATCCGCTTGTAATCCATGTAGGACAATCGCCTTCCTGATCACCAATACCGGCATTTCTATTGAATGCGCCACCGTGTTCGGAGTTTACCATTATATCCACACCGTATTTTATGCCCTGATTCAAAACAAAAAGTATAGGGTTACGTCCGTCAGTATATGCCGTATGCTGATGAAAGTCAACAACTAAGTATGCGCCGAAGTTCGGGATAAAAGTTTCGTCTGCTACCGTATCGTTCCATTCGGGAATAGAAACGCTGATGTCGCATTCCGACTCGGTAATCGGGGTAATGGAAACCTGATAACAGGTGTTGCGCACTATATCCAAAGGATTTCCGTTATTTGAAAGAACAATGGTATAAGCGGTAATTTTACCTTGAAACGTTCCCTTTACAAGCAGTTTCGTGGGATTCTGTTTGCTGTTTTCGGCTACATAAACCGATGAATTACTGTTTTCGGAATAATTAACCATCTTGGAAGTTGGTACAGACAGCGTTCCCTTATCGAAAACATAACCTTTTGCAGGTGTATTCATCACGGTTACCGATTCCACATGAAAATCGTTATTACCGATGACGTCAATTTTTGCGACAGCCCTGACCAATTCGAGATTGATGCTATTGCTGTTCACTTCTCCTATGCTGCTCATCACGAAAGGAGAATGGGGCGCGTTGGAATAATCGCAGGTCATTGCCATCAAATCCGCAACGCTTAATGGATTTTTTACTTCCATATCTGCAGAGGGATTGGCAATTGCATAAAGCGATTTAACCAAACCTGACACGTAAACAGATGTACCGGTCAACTGAGGATTTTCGATAACAGGGAAATTCTGTACAACTTCGCCCTTATCGTTCACACCAAACAGAATGACTTGTTCAATCTGGTTTTCAGCTGCGCTTGCAGCCGATTTAGATAAAGAATTTGACAGCGACTTGGCTGTAAAATTAATCATAACCTGACGATCAAATGATTCAGGTTCATCTATCTTCTTCTGGGGATCTTTATTACATCCTGCCAGAATGAAGATACTAACAACAAAAAAGCTAACAATTTTTTTCATTTTTAATTTAATTTAGTTAAACAAAATTTAATGCCGCAAAGATTATTAACGATTGTTAAGTAGTTTTTAAGAAAAAAATACGTTTTGATTAAAAAATCGTATTAAAAATTTAACAAATTATTAAGACGTTGTTTTGATTTCTTTTTTTTTGTGAGCAGTTGTGTTTTAAAAATCTTTTACTTTGCAGGTAAATTATAATTCATGAGTTTCCAAACCCTTGCGAACGAAGAGAAGCAATATAGAAATCAAATAAAATGTCATTTTCTATACTAAATTAACAATACCGATATTTTAATAAAATAAAAAATATCTCATCATTCGTTGTTCTGAATATTATTACTACATTTGCAAAGTGAAGTTGTGAATTGCGCAGCAAATTGCAGCAATGTCGGAAACACAAAATCGGTAACACATATGAACACAGAGTTTTAAGATATTGATTTTTCTACAACTCTACTGCCCACAATTCCGCCACTGTCAATTCAAAATCTCTTTCCGCTTCTAAAACTTTGTTCACCGCGTTGTAATAAAATTCAATTTCCAGCAGGTAATTGAGCAGCGAAATTTCGCCCGCGTCAAGAGCTTTTTTCAGTAACGGCTCGTTGTTGTTGTTTTCAAGCGACTGCCTTACTATTTGGGCGTTTTGTTGCAGGGCGGCGGCTTTGAAGTAGAGCGTTTGCAGACGGTTGTAAAACTGTACTTTGCTGTCTTCAAATATTGCTTCTGCCGCTTGTGTCTGCGTTCTTGCGTAATTCACACGGTTTTTGTTTTCCCATAAAGGAATACTCATACCAACCGTAACGCCTTGAAAGCGCTGCCCTACAACTTTTTCACTCATATAACCTGCCGAAAATTTAGGTAAACCCATTGCGCGATTTAAGTTTACCTGTTGCTGTCTGATTTCAATTTGCCCTCGTACATATTGCAATACAGGGCTTTTACTTTCTGCCGTTGTGAACCAATCTTCAAAATTGGGGGGCAAATCATTTACAGAATATACATTGACTGAAAACACAATCTCTTTTCCGCCGTTTAGTCTTTTGAGTTCCGACAATAAGGCGGCGCGCTCTACTTCGATTTGTACAATTTCGGCTTGTACGCTGGTAAGATTTAATTGCGCCTTGTTGTTTTCCAGAGCGTTCGTTTCTCCTGCATTCAGTTTGGATTGGTAGGCTTGGGCAATACGCTCGGCGTTTTGTAGCCTAACGGCATATTCGCGGGCAAGGGCATTGTAATACACTAATTCAATACACGCTTGTTTTGCCGATAGTAATACGTTAATCCGCTCGGCTTTGAAGGACAATTCAGCGTTTTCGTTTTGCAAGCCTGCAATTTTACTGCGATGCGCGTATGCAGTCGGAAAATCAAATGTTTGCCTAACGTTTATGTCGGTACGGTTGCCGATAATAGAAGGATTGCCCCAAAGGTAGTTAAATTCTATTTCGGGATTTGCAGGCGCAAGTCCTGTACGGTTGCCAAGTTTTTCCGCTTCGGTTTGTTGGCGCAAGGCGACAAGCGTGGTGTTATTTGTCTCTATCTGTTGTAAAACAGTTTCGTATCCGCTTTGCGCTTTGGCTACAACTCCTGCGGATATTATTAATATAATGATGATTAATTTTTTCATTTTGTCCTCCTTTTTTGTATCATTTCATAAACTATCGGTATAATGTAGATATTCAGGAATGTTGAAGTGAGTAAGCCGCCTAAAATAACTACTGCCATTGGACTTTGAATTTCGTTGCCTGTCTTGCTGCCGTGCAACACAAGCGGCACAAGCGCCAACGCCGATGAAATGGCGGTCATCAGAATAGGATTGAGGCGGTCAATAGAACCTTCTACAATTAAATTACGAAATTCAAATGACGAATTACGACTCTTGCTTTGTTTCGTAATCCGTAATTCATAATTCGTAATTAAAAGAATTCCGTTTCTCGTGGCAATGCCAAACAGCGTGATAAATCCGATAATTGACGGAATACTTATAATGTTGGAAGTGAAAAATACCGCCAACACGCCGCCAATCAACGCTAACGGAAGATTGAGCATTACGATTGCCGAAAGTGTGAGGTTTTTAAATTCGCTATACAGTAACAAAAAGATAACGCAAATTGCCAATAATGAAGTGATAAACAACGTTCTTGACGCGCTTTCTGCGCTTTCAAATTGTCCGCCATATTCAATGCGGTAGCCTTCGGGTAGTTTTATATTTTGGTCAATATTTTTCTTAATATCATCTACCACGCCTTTGAGGTCGCGCCCCGAAACATTGGCAGATACTACAATTTTACGTTGTACGTTTTCCCGACTTATTGAGTTAGGACCTCCAACGGAAACAATATCGGCGATTTCTTCCAACGATATTTTGCGCCCGCTTCCTATGTCAATCAATGCGGATTTTACCTGTTCTATGCTTTCGGTATAATTTTTATTTAATCGTAAAACTAAATCAAAACTGCGTTGTCCCTCGTAAATATCCGCCAACTTTTCGCCTGCAAAAGCCAATTCAACAAACTTGTTAAAATCTTCAATCGTAATTCCGTATCGGGCAAGCATATTGCGGTTGGCGCGGATTTGTAACTGCGGCGTTTCGGTTTGCTGTTCTACCGAAACATCTACCAATCCGTCAATGCCTGTAATACTGTTTTGAATTTGATTGCCAAGCATAAAAAGATTGCTTAAATCAGTTCCGAAAATCTTGATTGCGATATTTGCGCGTGTTCCCGAAAGCATATGGTCTATGCGGTGTCCGAGCGGTTGCCCTACGGTGGTTGCCACACTCGGAACATTCGAAAGGGTTTCGCGCACATCTGCCATAAATATCTCGCGGCTTCTTTTGCCTAATATGAAATTTACGTCAATTTCTGCGCCGTTGGTTGATTGTGAATGTTCGTCAAGTTCGCCGCGCCCTGTGCGCCTTGCGGTGCTTGTTACTTCGGGAATTTTTAAAAGTTCGCTTTCCATTAGATTACCCAAACGGTTGCTTTCTTCGAGCGATACGCCCGCTTTTGTAACTGCCGAAATGGTTAATGAGCCTTCGTTAAATTCGGGTAGAAAACTTTGTCCCATTGTGAAAAATAATCCTACGGATACAATGAAAAGGGCGATTGTGGGGTATAATACTTTCTTTTTGTTGTTTAATACCCGCGCAAGTGATTTACCGTAAATTGCTGTGAGTTTTCGAGTAAGCCATTTGTCTTTTTCGTTTTTATTCAAATATTTATCACTCGAAAGCATTAGTTTACACATCAACGGCGTGAGTGTCATTGCCACAATCAGCGACATAAACAACGATACGATAAACGCCACGCCAAGCGGCTGTAACATTCTGCCCTCCATTCCGGAAAGGAAAAACAGAGGAACAAACGCTACAATGATAATCAGTGTTGCATTGAGGATTGAGGCACGAATTTCAACGGAAGCGTGAAACACAACATTGAAAATATTATCTCTTTCTTCTTTGGGTTTTTGGTGGTTTTGCCGCAATCGTTTATATACATTTTCCACGTCAATAATAGCGTCATCAACCAATGAGCCGATAGCAATACACATACCGCCCAAAGTCATGGTATTGATATTCATACCTAAAAGGTAAAGCACAATCATTGTACCGAGCAAAGACAACGGAATGGCGACAACGGAAATAAGCGTTGTACGGAAACTGCCTAAAAACACGAAAAGAACAATCACAAGAAATATTGCGCCCTCTAATAAGGCTGTACCTACGTTGCGGACAGAGGCTTCAATAAAATCTGCTTGACGGAAAATTTTTGTATCCATTCGCACATCGGCGGGCAGGGATTTTTGAAGTTCTACCAAATGGCGTTCTATGTTTTCGGTAACATTCAGCGTATTTATATTCGGTTGTTTGGAAATGGAAAGAATAACGGCGGGTTGTGCGTTTTGCGAAGCATAACCCATTTTTACGGCACTTCCTATTATTACCTCCGCCACATCGGAAACTACAACAGGCTTGCCATTTACGGTTTTAATGAAAGTTGCGCCCAATTCTTCCAAATCGTTGGTACGCGCCATTCCGCGCAAAGCGTATTCGTTGCCGAAGTCGCGGAGTACACTGCCCGATGAGTTCGCGCTCATTGTGCTGCCTACCTGTGCCAATTCGTTCATTGTAACGCCGTAGATATTCATTAGTTGCGGGTCGGCAAGGATTTGATACTGCTTGTAATCGCCGCCGATAATTGTAACTTGCGACACGCCGCCTGTGGCGAGTATTGCAGGCTTCACCAACCAATCGGCAAGGGTTCTCAAATCCATAAGCGAAGTGCTATCAGCCTGCAAGCCGACAAAAAGAATTTCGCCCATTACGCTTGATTGTGGCGCAAGCACAGGCACAATGTCGGCGGGTAAAGCACTTGCGAGTGTTACCATTTTTTCGCTTACAATCTGTCGGGCTTTGAAAATGTCTGTCCCCCAATCAAATTCAACCCACACAAAAGAAAATCCCTGTGAGGAATTGGAACGGACACGGCGCACATCGGTTGCACCGTTTACAGCCGTTTCGATATGGAAAGTTACAAGCCGCTCGACTTCTTCGGCTGACATTCCGTGTGCATCGGTCATTACTACTACTGTCGGGGCTGTAAGGTCGGGGAATACATCTATATCCATTTTTTGCGTGGTATATAGTCCGCCAACTGTCAGCAACACCGCTCCTAACAATATGAATAGTTTGTTGTTAAGAGAGAATTTTATTATGTTGTTTAACATCTTATTGTCAATTACGAATTAATAATTACGAATTACGATTTTTCATTGTGATTTGGATTTTGCCAATAATTTTGCAGATTTCTTCTGCGTCTTTGAGCAAACTATCGGCTTGCTCTTGGTTTAAATAATCGGTTGCTAAAAGCAATCTTAACCAATAAGCCGTTTCTCTTGCTTCTTTGTAAGCAATGGTTATTTTTGTGAAAAAATCTTTATCGGATTGTCCTCCGATAGATTCTTCAATATTTGCACCGATAGAAGTTCCACTGCGTAAAATTTGTTTTGATAACACAAATTCTCTTTTTTCTTCGCATAAATATTTATATAAATTCACTATCCGCACAGCGAAAGCAAATGATTTTTCCTGTATGATATTATCCTTTTTCATTTCAATTACAAATTTTCATTTTAATAATCCAACAACAATCCGTTGTCATTCCACTCGCCGAACATTTTATTATTTTCGGAATGTTCAATATTAAGTTCCGACCACGCACTTTTTTTATCTCGCGGAGTGAATTTCTGCAAATCTACCCCGTTTAAAGTTTTGTGTGTTGTGTCTATCCAGCCGAAACTCAATGCCTCCTCAACCGAATCCAAATACCAAACAGCATTGTCAGGCTTTACTTTTCCTTTTTTTACAGCAACCCAACATTCCGTTTCTTTTTCGTGATTTAGGGCAAGCCATTCGCGAAATTCCTTTCGGGTTTTTATGTCAAGAATGTTCTTTGTTTCCATATCTCCTAATTCGTAATTTGAAATTCGTAATTGATTAATGAACATGCCCCGCGTGAGCGTCTAACGCTCCCGAAGCCTGCGCAAGTTTAACCAAAATTGCTCCTTTACTCACCACACGGTCGCCTGCCGAAACGCCTGCCGTTATTTCTGTGCGTATGCCGTCTGTAACGCCTTTTTTAATGAGTGTTTTCTCGAAAAATTCGGGCGTGAGCTGTACAAAAACAAAGTAGTTGCCCATTTCTTCAATAATCGCTTCGTTGGGAACGGTAACGGCTTGCGCGTTGGTCTGCGTTTTGATAAACATTTCTACAAAACTGCCTGCCAACAAGTCCGCACGGTTATTCACTTGAAATGTAACAGGAATGAGCGGATTGTTAATGTCTGCCGATTTGCCGTATGAAAGTACGCGCCCGCCCAATTCTTCGAGCGAATAAATGCGGTTGCTGTTCAACAAACGGATATTTGCCGAAGTGATATTGCCGAGCAAATCGAAAAATCGAGGTTGCAATTCGGCTTTTAAAAACAGGTCGCGGTTTTGCGAAACGATTAAAACAGGCTGCCCCGCCTCCACAAACTGACCGTTTTGTACCAACACGCCGGTAACATACCCGCCAATGGGCGAAATGATGTTTTGCCTGCCTGCCGAAAAATTACGGTTCAGGTTGTTGTAATTGGCTTCGGCGTTGGCAAAATCTGTTTTTGCCTGCAACAAGTCACTTTGCGTAACGATATTTTCTTTTGCCAATTCCGTTTTACGCTCATATTCGGCTTTTGCGCGAATGTATTCGCTTTCGGCTTCGGCAAGGCGCACGGCAAGGTTGTTATCCGCCATTCCGCTTGCATCAATGGTAAACAGTAGTTGTCCTGCGTTGACGGCTTTTCCTTCCACAATGTTTTCGTTAGGGAAAATCGCCACGCCGCCTGTTTGGGCGGCAACTATCCGTTGGTCACCCTGCGAGGGTAGGATTTGGGCGGTTGTACGGATTACCTGTCCGAAAGGCTCGCGGCGGGCTACATCGGTGGCAAAGTCCACTTTCCAACTTTGCTCTTTGGTAAATACTGCGCCGTTGACACTTGTTGCTGCGGCATCGGTGGCGGCTTCGTGCGCATCGTGTTCATTGGTGTAAACCGTAATGTTCGGCATGACGATTTGGGATTTCCCCGCAGACGTTTCTATATCGAATATAATACGTCCTGTTCCCGCTATGGCGGGTGTTAATCTAAAAAGGTAAATCCCCTGTCGGGTTGGCTCGTTCAGTGTTTGACGTATGCCGTCCGTTCCAACAATCAGACTAATGATAATTTTTCCCTCTGTAATGGGTTTAAAGTCCTTCAAAAAGGAAAAATGCGCCAAAATTTCGCTTGGTTGCCCTGCCACAAAGGGCGTTGCTTCGGCAAAAACCTCAAAATCTGCGCTGTAAGCGGTCAGTTGCAGGGTTTCATCGTGGGCGTGGTCATGAGCGTCTGTTCCGTGGCTGTGATTGTTTCCGCAACCGCCTGTCATTGCGGCGATTACGACAGCCATAACTATATAATACGTTTTCATTGTGCTAACGATTTACAGGTTAATGGTTGTGGTCGTGCGCCTGATTGTGCTGCAACGTATCGGCTTCCACTTTGAAACTTTCCTGATGCGGCGCGTCCTGTTCAGGGGCGTGGTCTGAATGTACCGTGCCGTCCGCATGGGTATGGGTATTATGGTTATGCTCCGTGCCGTTTTCGTGGTCGTGCGAATTATTTTGGGCAGAGCGGCTACCGCAAGAGGCTAAGCCCCAAAATATGGCTAAAATGGCTATAATAATAATTTTAGATTTCATTTTACTGATTTTTTAATTAAATATTTGAAAATAAATTGATTGTTGTCTTAATCGAGATTTTATTAGATTATCAGTATTAACAAGATTTATTTTAAAAACTATCTTGTAAATATTAATCTTATAAATATCGTGGTTCAGACAAAGGTGAGCAAAAAATCAGCAAACCGGCGGCGCTCTCAATCCAATGGACTGAGAGATAAACTCGGAATAAAAGAGCGGCACGAATGGATTTTGTCGAAAATAGATTACCGTATCGTCAACAAAATCACATGTGTATAAAGTGGTTAAAATCGTGGCGTATGGTAAATGGTGTCCGCAATCACATTTTTTATGGAAACGGCAGGCAGGTTTTGTATTGTTGCCGGTAAGCACATAAACATCAAAGCAACACTGTTCGGGAAAACTGTTTTTTTCATGTTTGTTGGTTGGTTCGTGATGATGCTTTTCATTGCCGTCTTTGCAGAGAAAATCAGCAAAACATGCGCCTGTTTTTTCGTGATGATGGTGAGGCACAACAAGATAAGCCAATAAAATTACATTGGCAAACAAGAGGAACGACAATGGTATGGCTCTTTTCATGCCCATTTTTTACTCGATTTAAAGTTACAAAGGTATATTATTTTGTAATAATGAACAAAAATATTATACTTGTAAAATGAAAAAACTGATAACATTAATCATATGGCTTTTGAGTTTGCAGTTATCAGCGCAAAACGTTGAATTGACAATACTTCCCAACAGTGTTAAAGTGCAAAATGATTCGTTATATTTCAGATACAGAATAGAAAACAAGAGTGATACCGCTTTTATTTTCTATGATGCAGGAATGGTTGATGTTGCAACAAGCGAAAAGCAGATTGACTCAAAGATCGATTTTGATGTGTTGCCTACGCATACGAAGGCAAATACTGCGGGTTTGTCGTGTTTTATTTATGATGAAAATGGCAGATTCAGACCGCGAACGTTTATCGGTCTTAGGCATATATTCATACCCATAATACGAACATACGAAGACAATATTAATTATTTTTATAGTGAGTATACTCCTGAGCCCATAGTACGATCATACGAAGACAGTATTTATTTTATTTATAGCGGAAAATATATTGTATTAAATTCGGGAGAATTTGTAGAACACGAAAGGAGATTAGACATATCAAAGAGGGATATGGGGGAGAAGTTAGAAAAAGGAACATATAAGTTTCGGTTGAAATATGGATTTTTCTCAGATTACTATCGTGTGGAATATTATGCAAGAACAAGACAAACAGATGCAAGTTTAAAAGGCAGTTTTTTGTTTGAGGGCGAGATATGGTCGGATTTTTATTTATTTGAGTATCCGTAAATTAGTGGTTAGTGGTTAGCGAATAACCTGTCAAGCTGCGGAGCTGCTGACAGTGTTGAATAAAAGAAGATATTATCTTGAGAACCGAAGATAAAAGTAATCTTTTTTAGATTTATCCCTGCTTTTTCTGTTTTTACGCCTGATTTTCTGGCAAAAAGGCACAGCTATCACTCGAAAGGGCTTTGTTTTCGAGTGAGAAAGAAGCAAAGAACGCTCATTGAGAAAATAATCCTCTCCGTTAGGACTTGAATAATTAATATATATTTGCAGCAGAAAAGAGTTGTTTGAAAGGCAAAAAATTGTATAATAAAGCAGAACAGTTCATTACTAAATCGTTACCCATTGGTAAAAACCGGTGGGCTAACCAACTTATATTAAGAATATTAGATAGCAAGGGTAATGGTACTGACGAAGCGTGAGCTGTGGGTTTTTTTGTGAGGTAAAAACCATTTTTATCCGCCTGTGTATAATTAACTTCGTTGTAGGCTTTGCCGTTCTAAAAATTTTATGTAGATTTGCCGTATTATATTTTAATACATAAATAATATGAAAAAATTTTTTTTAACGCTGTTTTTTGCGGCTGGGGTGTTAATATCATGCTCTGGACCGACACGCAATAATTCCGCCAATGCAGACGGCTCAGATTCAGCTGCGGCTGTAATTGCATTCAAAGAATATGAACACAGTTTCGGCACGGTTAAAGAGGGAGGAAAATTAAGATATACTTTTAATTTTGAAAACCAAGGCTCCGAAAGTCTTGTAATACAGTCGGTAAGAACCACGTGCGGTTGCACTGTTCCAAGATACGACCGGAAACCTATTGCTCCCGGAAAAGGAGGAAAAATTGAGGTTGAGTACGACACATCGGGCAGAAACGGCATGCAAACCCAAACAATAACCGTAACATCGAACGCAACAGTTCCTGTTGTTATTCTTAGAATAACGGCAGACGTATCGAGAACAAGATAACAATTTAATAATTAATAATTAATAATTTATTATGACTAATTTAGCTTTTTTACATCTTATGGCTCCGGCAGCCGGTTCTGCGGGACAACCTAATCCGGCAATGACTTTTCTTCCGCTTATCGCGGTGTTTGCCATCTTCTATCTTTTTATGATAAGACCGCAAATGAAGCGGCAAAAAGAACTTAACAACTACAGAAGTTCGTTGAAAAGAGGCGATAAGGTTGTTACCACAGGCGGAATTTACGGAAAAGTTTACGAAGTGAAAGACAATTATGTAACGATGGAAGTTGGAGGCGATGTTAAACTGAAAGTTGATAAAAACGCTGTTCTGAAAGATACTACCGCCGACTCATAAAACCGACCGAAAGCGTGATTAGGCTTGGAGTAACGGGAGGAATAGGCAGCGGTAAAACATCGGTTTGCAACGTTTTCGGCGTACTTGGAATACCGGTATTTTCGGCAGACGCAGAAGCAAAAAGGGTTATGGAGGTTGATACCGGCATAATTTTGAAGTTGAATGCAATTGCCGGACGGGATCTTTATACCGCAGGAGTGCTTGACAGATCGGCGCTTGCGAAACTTATTTTCAATAACCGTTCTATGCTCGAAAAAGTCAATTCGGTTGTGCACCCCGCCGTTTTCAGCCGATTTAACGAGTGGGCAAAAAAGCAGTCGGCACCATATATAATAATGGAAGCCGCCATACTTTTTGAAAGCGGAGGGTGGAAAATGGTTGACCGCATTGTTGCCGTAACGGCTCCTGTCGATGAAAGAATTGCAAGAGTAGTCCGCCGTAGCAACATTACAAAAGAAGAGGTTATGGAAAGAATGCAAAATCAGACGAGTGACATCGACAAGATAAAACGGTCTGATTATGTTGTCGATAATTCTGAAAACGAGATGATTATACCCGCTATATTGAACATACACAGCGACATTTTAAAAACGGTAAAAAAATAAACATGTTTGGAAAATGGCTTGGCGGAAGTCTTGGATTTGTGATGGGCGGTCCCATGGGTGCGCTTCTTGGTTTTATTGTAGGCACGGTAATAGATTTTACCGAATCGTCAAGGCGCAAAACCGCGCAGGGCGACTTTAGAGTAAGCCTTATCGTGCTTGCGGCTGCCGTTATGAAGGTTGACGGGAAGGTTGTAAAATCGGAACTCGATTACGTCAAACAGTTTTTTGTTACCCAGTTCGGAAAACTGTCTGCAAAAGAGGCGCTTAGTTTGCTGAAAAAAATGCTGAAGAAAGATATTCTTGTGCGGGATATATGTATTCAGATAAGCGAAAACATGGATTACTCATCTCGGTTGCAGCTGCTGCACCTTCTGCTTAACATCTCATTAGCCGATGGAGCGATAAACAAAGCCGAAATCGACCTTATTGAAAAGATATCCGGAGCGTTGGACATTTCGCGAAGCGATTTTATCTCTATCAGAAACATGTTTATTCCCGAAACCGATTCGTCATATAAAATACTTGATATTGAACGCTCTGCAACCGATGACGATGTGAAAAAAGCATATCGCCGAATGGCAATGAAATACCACCCCGATAAAGTCAGCCATCTTGGCGATGATTTCAGAAAAGCCGCAGACGCTAAATTCAAAAAAGTTAATGAAGCCTACAGGAAAATTAAGAATGAAAGGAAAATTGCGTGATTTGACGTCAAATGTTTTTCACTTTTTTAGAAGTTGTTTTATTATTTGAATCCCCCAAAGGTTCGGTGAAGTCAATTAGATAAAAATGAGGTTATTCCTGTCAGTTAACACTTTATTTTCCATTTAAAGGTTATTGGGGTCAACACTTTTGGGGTGTTGGTTATGGTGTTTGGAGTACGGTACATGTAACTAAGAGATGATTCAATAATATTTGGAACATCATAAAGATAAACCAAATTCACCCAGCAGTAATTGGATACTGGAGTAGTAGTAGGGTATGTGGGGCGGTGGAAAAATTTCATTTTTTTGTTTAAACCCATGTATTTTTAATACATGGTAATTTAGTTAATTAAACAATTTTTTTGTTGAAAAGCGTTGGTTCGTTTTTTTCCCACAGCGTAGGATACTCTTCATCAAATCGTTTTATGATTGCTTTCATTATTGTGGCTCTAATAAATTCCGATTTGTTTTTTACGCGATACCTGCTGCAATAAATTCCTATTGCCTGCATCTCTCTGTTATTAAGCATGAGCGAAAACTTGTTCTTCCTTCGGAGCCCGTCCTCTTTATATATCACAGTCCGTCTTCTTTCCATTTGCCGCGTAATTTTCCAACAGCTAAATTATAAAAATGTCTACTCGGATACATGGAAAAAAACGCATAGTTTTTAACATTAAATTAAAAACCATACCTTAACTAGGTGATTGTTTGGCGTATATGCTATTAATAATTTTACGTCCGAGCGGTTTGGCGCAGCGGCGGCTTACACTACCGTTCATGCGGGCAACAAACGTTCAATTTCGCACTGCCTTTTCCGCGGGGTTAGTGCCGCCGTTGCGCCAAACCGCCAATTGTAGGCATGTACATTTATTTTGGTCACCGAACAACAGTATCTCGAATTCTCAAACGTTATACAAGTCAAAAGAAAAAAAACGGTTGATTAACTGTCAACCTATTGTGATTTTTCTTTTAATTTCTTATACAACTTTGAGATAACAAAACTTTGATATATAAACATCAAAGCAAACACTGTTACATACAGTGACTTTCCAGATATACCCATTTTGATGTGCAATAACTGCATCACAGCACCTATGATAATCAAAACTGAGCCTATTCCAGTCACAATATTGTGAACTTTTCTACTAAAATAACGCTCACTCATTTTTCTAAAACTTTAATATTAAACTACTTATTACTAATTCACTCGATTATTCAATTTTCAATTATCGCTTTTCGGCTTTCTCGGACGATACTACACTCTACTGCACTCTCGCCCGCATTGCCTACAACGCTACGCTTTATCTGCGCTGCCAAGCACATTGATTATTTTATGTTTATAAAGCTCTTTAAGTTTATCGCGGGCAGGACCAAGATAGTTGCGCGGGTCGAATTCGCCGGGTTTCTCAACAAGCACTTTGCGTATTCCTGCCGTCATGGCAAGGCGACCATCGCTGTCGATATTTATTTTGCATACTGCCGAAGCGGCGGCTTTTCTAAGCTGATCTTCAGAGACCCCTGCAGTATTTTCCATTTTTCCGCCGTACTGATTTATCTCATCAACTATATCCTGCGGAACCGATGACGCGCCATGAAGAACTATCGGAAAACCGGGTATGCGTTTTTCGCATTCCTCAAGTATGTCGAAACGCAAAGGCGGAGGAAGTTCGCCGGGTTTAACCTTGAACTTGAAAGCTCCGTGAGATGTTCCTATTGATATGGCAAGCGAATCGACTCCGGTCTTTTTTACAAAATCTTCCACCTCTTCGGGCTTCGTGTAGGTCGAATGGTCGGACGACACTTCATCTTCTATTCCTGCGAGCACACCAAGCTCGCCTTCAACAGTAACGTCAAACCGGCGGGCAAAATCGACAACCTGCTTTGTAATCCTTACGTTCTCATCGTATGGAAAATGCGAGCCGTCAATCATTACCGAAGAAAATCCGGTTTCAATGCACGCCTTGCATGTTTCAAAGCTATCGCCATGGTCGAGATGAAGAACAACAGGAATCGCATAGCCCAATTCCTTGGCATATTCAACGGCTCCTTTTGCAAGATATTGCAGCAAAGTTTGATTTGCATATTTTCTTGCTCCTTTAGAAACTTGCAGTATAACAGGCGATTTGGTTTCAACGCAAGCGCTTATAATCGCCTGAAGCTGTTCAAGATTATTAAAATTAAAAGCCGGAATAGCGTATCCGCCTTTAACGGCATTTTTAAATAATTCGCGGGAGTTTACTAATCCCAATTCCTTGTAATGCAGCATAGATATATGTTTTAATATTTGCCGCACAAGTTAGCAACTATATTTGGAGTTACAAAGCAAATTGTAAAAAAATATTGCTCAAGCATACATAATCAACCATGGTCAACTCATTTAAATGGGGAAGACTAATTGAAAATTACTTTCTATTCTTCGCGAACAACGGTAATATCCGCAAGGAAGTAGCGATTGTTTCCTGTTGTTGAGTATGGCGAAAAGACAATCCGCGTATCTTGCGTGGCTCCGTTGATAACGACAGTGTATTGTTGCATAGCCGAAGCTTCGGATATAATTCCTCCGTTTGACGTGCCGGCAGGAAGAACAATCGTGCCGCCTGCGGGTGAAACAACAGAGCCATCGCCTGTAACCTCCACCATCAAACTGCGAGAGGCGGTTTCCCAGTTTGCAGCCATAAATGTGAGCACAATCGTTGATGGCGTTGCACCCAAGACGGCAAGCGGCGGTGTTGTTGCAGTACCGTTTCCGGAGGCTATGCCCATCTTGAGACCGTTATTGCAAGTGTACCCGTTTACAAACTCCCATCCTGTGAGACCTGCTTTGACAAGTGCATCGCCAAACGCAAGAGAGTTGATAAACCCTGCACTGCTGAACGTTTCTCCCTCAATGGGATAGTCAGGTCCTGTACAATTTGCAAAATCTTCGCGAAAGACTATTAATGAGGGGTCTGTTGTAACGATGCCTATTGTTATTTCCAAAGATCGTTCAATAACGTCCGTTTCAACCGCAGCTATAATAGCCGCCTTGCCCTCGTCAGGCGAGACGACCGCCTTGAGGGTTATTGTCCATAACTCTTTGGTTACTAATGTTAAAGGGATTTCGGTTAATAAGCCGGAGATTGGAATTGGCGTCTCTCCATCGAACAGTTTGAGAGTGGCGGTGCCTGCGGCAAAGTATCCTGTGGCTGTGCGGTTAGCTTCCGAATAACTTAAACTGTTTTCCGACTGCGTAATAACAGGGACAATATCGCCATATTCTGCCGCTTCGAGCGAGGGGTCGTACACAAACTTAACGCCGGCATTTGATTGCTTGCATACAAAATCCACAGAAGTTGTTCCGCCGCTTGTTATCACGATGTTGTTGACTGTTGCAGCGTAAAAGGGCGAATCAAATGCCGGTACGGCAAACTGGGTCGCCTCCGACATGAGCCTTCCGGTGTATGTTCCTGCCGGCAGATTAGATATTGTCCCGCCAACGGGGAACACTCCATCGTAGGCGATGCCCTGCTCCGATTGCAGCACGAGGAAATATGTTTCGGGGTTTAGATTTACGGCGCGACTTTGGATTGAGATAACGCTCCGGTCGGTAACTGCGCTGATTTTCAGCAAGCCGTAACCCGCATCCGTATCGGTATATTTCCTGTTACAAGCGGAAGCGATAAGCATTAAAATGACAATTTGAAATAATTTTCTCATAATTCAGGTTTTAAGATTTCATATCTTTCCACGCAATGATAGTGAATATTTTTTAATTTGATTAACGGAACAAATATAATAAAATGATTATTAAAGGTTGTTTAATTTTTATTTTTCGTATACGGTAAACATGCGAAAAAAAGCCCATAGCTCACGCACCGTCAGTCACATAATGCAACTGACGTCATATATAATATTACATACAAAAATCGTGCCAAACGGAGGCTATTGCACAAAAAAAATGTAGAGACGTTGCGCGTAACGTCTCTACGTTTTTTTCCCCCAGACGCTGACAGGTTCTGCTAACGCTGTCAGGTCAAATTTTACCGGTAGGCTTGGCTCTTTTTACATATCGGGGTTTTCTTGCAGTGGTCGGTTTTTTTCTAACCTTTTCTTTTTGTTTTTTAAGCTCTTTTTTGCTTATACCAAATCCCGACCGTTCCATTTTTCCCCAGCTTCTCACTCCGAACAGATAGTCAATGTTGCCGCGAATTGCCCACCAAACCGTACGCGGATGATAAAAAAACGGTTCTAAAAAAGCGGTCAGAAGTAAGTTGAGAACATCTTTCCGGCTTTTATATTTATGGAATGTTTTTTCTTCGTAAAGAATGGCAAAAGAACTTATCATCACAGCGAAAGTGTAAACAAAAGACAACAGTAACAAAAAGAAGGGCCAGTCAACAGCTCCGTAGATTAACAGGAATATAAAATAGGTATATCCCAGAAACTCTATTATCGGTGCAAGCCATTCAAAGAAAAACCAGTATGGATGTCCCAACATTCCAAGTCGTCCGTATTTCGGGTTCAAAAACAGTTTACGGTGTATAAACAGCGTTTCCAGTGTTCCCCGCGTCCAGCGATTGCGTTGCCGCGCCAGCTGCTCGCCCGTTGAAGGCACTTCTGTCCATACCAACGGATCGGGAATATAATTTACTGTGTACGGAATTTTTTGGTCAACCATGTAGCGTCTCATACGCACTACCAGTTCCATATCTTCGCCAACGGTTCTTTTGCTGTATCCGCCACATTTAATGACCGTTTCCTTGTCAAATAATCCTAATGCGCCCGATATTAAAAGCAGACCGTTTAATCTCCCCCACGCCATGCGCGACAACAGGAATGCTCTGGTATATTCAAGCACTTGCGCCCGAAGCATAAAATCTTTAGGCAGTTGAATTTCTTTGATTTGACCGTCTTCGATAACGCATGAATTAGCGATGCGGACTACTCCGCCGGTAGCGATTACCTTTTTGTCGGTTTCTTCCATGAACGGTTTGACCATTTTCGGCAAAGCATCAGGCTCCATGATGGAATCAACATCAACACAGCAAATTAAATCTTTTTGTGATACGTTTATTCCGGCATTCAAAGCGTCTGCTTTGCCGCCGTTGCCTTTATCGATTACCGTCAGATTTTTGAACGACCTGTTTTTGGACTTATATACGCCTCTGATACGTTCGCAGGGCAGCCTGTAATCGAAGTAATATTCAACACGTTCCAAGTTGTAGGCATCGATCATTTTTTTGAGAGTTCCGTCTCTGCTTCCGTCATTAACAATTATTACTTCAAAGTTATTGTAATAGGAAGATAAAAGCGCCCGTATATTTTCAACAATTGAGCGTTCTTCGTTGTAGGCAGGGGCGATAATAGAAATTGAGGGCGTTAAGGGAGCCAGTATGATGGAATTGTAGTCAACATAACTGTTTTTGCGTAAATATTTGCGGAGCGCAATAGCGGAGACAATCGCTAAAGTGAGGTATGTGCCAAAAATAATACATGTCAATACAAAAATTAAATTATTAATAATGTAAAAAAAGGCGTTCCAAAATATACTGTTGATAATCATTAGCTAATTCTTTTATCTAATATGTGTCTGATAATTATTTGATAGTTTTTGTATTCGCTTTCCATGAGTTTTTCCAGAGCCTCCATGCCCACATTGCCCATTTTATTAATAGCCAGAGCGGCTTCTATTTGCAATTGTACATCTTCTTCTTTGTCTATCACCAACTTTAGGAACCCCAACATAGACTCATCCGGCATTTTTCCCATTGCCTGAACAATAGCCAGACAGTTTAAGTAGTCTTCGTTTTTGTACATTTGTTTCAAATGCGGCAATGTTTCGCGCAAATGAATTTCGCCGCACACTTTAATGGCTGTATGCCTTATTTCGTAATTCGGATGGTTTAGGCAGTCAATTACCGCTTGCACCGATCGGGTCTGTTTGAATACGTTAATCATCCGCAGGGCAAATATTACAACCGTTTTGTTGGGCGAGTTGGTCCACCGCGAAAAATCGGGAATCGGAAGATTGTGGTAGGTAATCAGTTCGTGAACATTCAACTGTTCCCACAAAGTAAAAGGCTTTTTCAGATTGTCTAAAAATTTAAACGGGTCGTCTTCATTCAATCGCACCAGAGCCAACTGAGCCTCCATGCGCAGTATGTCGTTTTTACTTTTCAGGGCTTTTTCAATTTTTTTATTGGCGTCTCTTATGTTCATGAAAGCCAGCTCTTTAAATCCCTTAATCTTAATATGCCACTTGCGGCTGTTAGCCTTGGCAATTGAATCCTGATCCAGACGCAACTTGAAATAGAGGTTTCTTAATTTTTCTTTTGCTTCGCCGGACAGGTTGATACTTAAATCTATCATCTGATCGATCAGTATCTTCTTGTTAAATTCGGACGTTGCTATCCGTTTTATTTCACGAAATTTATCTTCATTATCTTCCAAAAACAGATAATCTACAAGGAGGGTTTGATACTGTATCATCAATTTGTCCGTTTTTCTTTGGACTTTCCGCATTTTATTGCGGTTAATCAGTATCCACACCAGTGATACAAATTGAAAAACTATGGATATGATGACCACAATTATGAGCGATTTGACAAAAAAACTTGGGTTGTTCAGATCAAAAGCCAAATATCTTCTTCCTCCTGTTTCTGTTTTTGCTTCCGCTTCCGTTTCTGCCTCTGTCTCTGTCTCTGTCTCTGCCTCTGTTTCTGCCTCTGTTTCAGTTTCTGTTTCTACCTCTGTTTCTATCTCTATTTCTACTCCTGCATTTGTTTCCGGCAATCGCGGCTTGTTCAAAACAGAAGAGGTATTGCTAAAAAAAACCCTTTCAAAAGGCTTCGTTCCCCACTCCCGCTCAAGCTCAGCCGCTCTTGAAGATACGGCGTCTCCTAAAAAGCAGATAATAAACGAATCGTTGAATCCTTTTTCTTTTACCTTTTCCAGAGCGTCTCGCGCATCGGCAATTTTGCGAAACATGCCTGCGTAGTATATTTTCAAACTCGATCTTTCATTTGTGACAATATATATGGGCGTTATTCCTTTAAAATATTCCAAAGGAACAAGGTCGCGTGAAGATGACATCTGTATTCTGTAATTTAATCCTTCGGGTATTCTGGGGTTGATTTGTATCGACTTGGACGAAAGGTCGTTTGTTATCTCGAAATAGTAGTAAACGCCTTGATTTCCGGTTTGCTGATACGCCAAGGGCGCATTAAGCAATAGCATGAGAAATGTTACATATATGTTTACGTGTTTTATCATTTGTTAAACATATTAAAGTAGTATCTGACGCCTGCCATACCCTGTAAGCGGTTTCTATATCCGTCATCGCGGTTATATCCCACGGAAGCCTGCAAATTCCAGCGGGGATTGATAAATTTAAGTATTCCCAGTCGCGCCATGTAAGAGTTTCCGGGATTGGGATTAAGCTGCAAAAACTCATCGCTGTAAGACCCGAATCCCGCCAACAAATAAATGTAATCTTCGCTTTCGGGGTTAAAGTAATACCTGTAAGTCATTGTATATGTGCCGTTCCATTCGTTGTTGCTGTTCTGGCTGAAATAAGGTCTGACGGCAACATAATGATTATTGTGCATCCATGAAACGGAGCCGGTATAAATCCATGTCATACTTGACCAGTACATTGTTCTGAAACCCAGAGAAGCCTCAAAACCTTTCGGCAGGCGTTGGAAAAACTCAAAGCCGGTTCGGTGGTTGGGGAAAAACGTGTGTGCGATTGCAGAAAAAGCGTAGTTCAAAAACAAATAGCTGGAAGGTGTCAGTTTCGGATAGGCTTCCAGTTCATACTGATAGGCTTGCGCTATTGCCGATGGATCAGAGAGTTCGCTGCCAATGTTTACTTTGGCGATGAGAGTTCCGATTTTTCCCCACTTCGACACGCCTATTGACTGCACCATTTTACTGCTGAGGTACGGCATCTCGGAATGTTCAAAATGATTTTCCACGAAGACGTAATCCTTATACTTGTGGCTTTTATTAATCAGTGCGTACAGCTCTTTTCCCTCTTCGTGATTCGGATTGATTGCCAAAAGTTGTTCAAGAGTTTTCAGAGCGTCATGATAATCCTGCATAAGGTATTGTGTATTTGCTTTTTGAAACAGAAAGTTTTGATCGGCAGGGTTGGAATCCAGGGCGCTGTTGACCAGTAAAAGCGCGGTTTTATATTTTTTGTCCCAGATTTCCACATGAATCATTAAGTTAAGCAACTCGTTACTGTTCGGATTAACCTTTACAAGTTGTTGGGTAATTAATCGCGCCGAATCATATTTCCCGTCCCACCCGTAAGTGTATGCCATCAATAGGGAAGCGTCAAAATGGTTGGGATTTTCAGTCAGCACTTTACGAAGCATTTCACGAGCCTGCTCATGTCGCCCGATGCGTGCCTCGTCTTCGGCTTGCATGTATAAAATGCCGACAGACGTGTCAACATACCCTTTCAGATCTTCCGCTCCGGCATGGTTGGGATTAATGGCAAGTATCTGTTCTACTACTTCGAGCGAAGCGGTTCTTTCTCCTTTTAAAGAAAGATTATATGCTTTTCTGTAGAGAATTTCCGTATCTCTCGGATAGTATCTCAACGCTCTGTCGATATAGGTGTCGGCTTCGTCATGTTTTTTATCCGTAATGGCATTGTCTATCAATGACGTCAATAAATCGTGATTTTCCGGTTCAACATTCAGTAACGGAACAAGCGCCATGCGCGCCAAATCGGTCTTTTGTTCCCACACGTATGTTTTTCCTATTAATAAACTCGCATCGAAGTAATCGGGATATAATGATAACAACTCTCTGCTTGCCATGCGGGCATCGTCATATCTTCCGGCAGATGCAAAATCACGCGCTTTTAAGAATAAGGAATCTGCATCTATCGTTTGAGCAAGGCTTACATTCAAAGTAACCCAGCAACTCAAACTTATCAATAAAAACTTTTTAGCTTGATTAAACATTTCAACGTATATTTTATATAAGATATTGTCATTTAATAATTAAAAACTGTTTTTTATTTTAGAACATGAAATACAACAATTACAACCTACAAAAGTAATAAAAAAAGATACGTGACACCATATTAGAGTTTTTTTAGTCAAAATGTATGATAATTTTACCACAAAAAATGGCTATTTGTCAAAAAAACTCTCTTTTCAGCTATTTTGACCTGATTTTTAACGCATTTTTTTAAGAATTTATTACAAACTCATCATACGTTCTACCTGCTCTTTTAATTCCTCCAATTTAAACGGTTTGGTCAAATAGCCGTTTGCGCCCAACTCAAACGCAAGGTCGATAGTTCCTTCGACATTTGCCCGAGTGAGTATCAAAATAGGCATTTTACTGTTTAACGTATCTCTGACGTGCGTTATTAGTTCCAATCCGCTATTCATCGGCATATACAAGTCTGTCACCAAAAAATTTATGTCGTGATCCTCAGATAGAATCTTCATGGCTTCTTTGCCATTGGTTGCATTGACTACTTCATATCCGTCTCTTTTTAATTGGAACTCCACCGCTTTCAGCGTCATGGGATCGTCATCGCAAATTAATATTTTCATTCTGTAATTATGTTAGTTTGAATGTTTTTTTCAATTCGTCTATTAAAACTAAAGTATCCGCATACATTTTACGTGTCAATTCTGTTATTTCAGTCAAGTCGCTACCGTTTTTAATTTTCATTTCAATTTCGGCGGCTAATTTATACAATGATTCCGAATCCATATATGCGTAATTTGGAGCCAATTTGTGAGCTATTCCCCCTACGGATTGCCATTCGCCCGCGTCCATCAGTTTCCGTATGTTCTCTGCTTCCCCGGAAACATTATCAATAAAAGTAGTTATCATATCCTGAACAAACGCATCATCTCCCTGAGCGATTTCCTGTAATATATCAAGGCTGTATAATTTATTCATGAATTTGAAATAATTTAGTTTGATGCAAAAGTAAATAAAAAAAACAAATTTGAAGCGAACAAAGCCTTAGAGGTTGTTTAAAATTTATTTTTTGTCGCGCCGCGTCCGATGACCTGACAGCGTTAGCAGAACCTGTAAGTGTCCATCGCAAGACTGAAAACTAACTTTTAGCAAGCAACTTGTCAACCTCTTCCTTGAGTTTGGGCAGGTAATTGACTACTATCTCCCGAACAATTTCGCTATCTGCACTGTCGGAGTGAATGATGCAATTGCACAAACTCACTATCTTACGGGCATTACTGATGCGAATGTCGGGATTCAGTTGAAGTAGTCCGCTTACGGCTTCGCATACTGTTTCCAGCTTGCGCATTACTGAACGCAGCTGCCGCTTGTTTGCCAGATAGACGTCAAAATTACGTTGTTCGCCGAGAGATTCATATATGGAGCCTGTCGAGGTCTGAATATCTGACAGATGTTTTTGTATTTTAAAAGTCATAATTGATAGTTTTAACTGTTAGCCAAATATAATTTCGGAGTTTCCCGCCTCTCTCATAAAAGGCTTGCTCCTTTCCGTGCAACTGTCTGTATTCCAAATAGTTGGAGGGGGGGGGAGGGGGTAGAACTTTTATAAACAATAGCCGGTGTAGAGACGTTGTGTGCAACGTCTCTGCAGCAATCGGCTATCTGAAAATTACAAACTAACAATTAACTTAAAAATTAACAATTATGAATTGTAAAAATACAACATTATTTAATTGAACAAATTTTATCGTCAAAAAAAAGAAAAAAAATAACAACCCGCAGGTTAATACCTTTAAATTTATTCCGTTTTTTCACAAATATCATTGCCATTTGGCACGCTTTTTGTATATATTATTATATGACGGCAGTTACAATGTGACTGACGGCGCGTGAGCTGTGTCAATCTGTCAGGCTTTGCAGAAGATAACAGCGTTGAGGAGAAAATGAATAGTCTGTAGTTTTGTGTTCGGCACAACGGAGTTCAACTGTTGTTCTTGATAAAACGAAGAAACTCCTGCGCTTGTTTTTCCAATAATGGGGCGCCGGAGGTCAGAGCCAAACGTCCGTTATTATCCGTTTGCAGCATCGCGTTAGGTATCGTAAGGCGCGGTTGATTCATAACTTTCATATTGAGAAAGCTAATCAGCGTAATGAGATGATCCTGCGCTACTCCCGTTCCCGACATGCCCGGCGTAATTCCGCTTACGGCAGCCGGTTTACCGCTAAGAACTTGCGGCTCGCTGCCGCTTACAGGTCTGGACAGCCAATCAATCAGATTTTTTAGTACGCCGGGGAAAAAATGGTTGTACTCCGGCGAAAAAAACCATATCCCATCGGCAGCTTTAACCTGCCCGCGTACTCGTCTGACGGCATCAGGAGCCGGATACTCAATATCTTGATTCAGCAACGGTACATCGCTGTAATCCAGCAGTTCAAAATCCGCCCGGTCTCCGATTATCCGTCCGGCTTCCATAGCTAATTGTCGGTTGTAGGAATCGCGTCTTAGCGAACCCACTATGGCTGTAATTTTAGTTTTTTCCATTTTTACACTGTATAAACTCAAGTATATCTTAACCTTTGTCCTATTCGCAAAATAGAACTTCTTCTGATATTATTCAATTGACAGAGCCGGTCAATACTTACTCCCAATCTTCTTGATATGCCCGACAAGGTATCTCCGCTGCGCACGGTATAATAACGCACCTGCTCCAACTCTTTGACATAAGCAAAATTACCTGCGCTCAAATCGACCATTCGGTATGTGGCAGTATAGTTTTCAAAATTTATCAAATCTTTTGGCGGTATGGGCTGCCCAAGGAAACGTATCTCATAGTGCAGGTGCGGTCCTGTGGAGCGTCCTGTATTTCCGCCCAGCCCAATAACCTCGCCGGCACGCACCACCTGATTGACCCTCACAAGTGGTCTGCTCAAATGTGCATACACCGTTTCAAGCCCATTAAAATGCCTGATAACGATGTAGTTGCCGTAATTGCGTCCCCGCTGCACAATACGAACCATCCCATCGAACGAACTGTAAATTGAATCGCCGATTCTCAGTCGGGAGTCTATTCCGTAGTGAAACTCCCATCCGCGCCGAAAACCAAATTCTGATGTAACCACATTCCTGTTAGGATGAACGTATTGTAAAAAATCGATACGCACCGTATCGGGCATATCAACTACCCTGTGTCGATATGGATTCACTAACCTGTTATCCCACACATAATTATATAGCGCGGCAGCCGGTATGATGGTTGAATCGATAATCCCAAGAGATGTAAGGTTCATCAACGAATCCAAACGGATAGTTTCGTCTGCTTCCAGCGAAATGTCATCTTCCATTGAGATAATCGAAATAGGCAAATTGAATATAAAGTTTTGAGAATAAGCAAGAATGCTTATGAAAAAAAGCAACGTACAAACAACGGTTCTGTTTATAATCCTCATAATGATTGTTTTAGCTGCAAAAATAATCATTATTTTTAAATTACAATGCTTAAAATCGTCCCAAAAACAAACATGTTAATAAATAAGGTATTTTGTTCTCTTATTCCCATCAATTTCGCCTCAGATTATTTTAATATGTACAAAAAGTGTTCTAAATGTGAACATAAAAATTAAAAAAACGGCAAAACGAGGCTTTCTCGCAATTTTTACGATTAAACCTCTACAGTAACGCAGACAAAATAAATCTAAAAAGTTCAGTACCTGTTTTCTACCACTTTCCAATCTACGATTTTCCACAAACTGTTCAGATGATCGGCGCGGCGATTTTGAAAATCGATATAGTACGCATGTTCCCAAACGTCAAAGGTCAGCAATGGTTTTAATCCTTGCGTAAGCGGATTTCCTGCATTGACTTCTCTGATAATCGACAGATTGCCATCGCTATCGGTAGCCAGCCAAACCCATCCGGAACCGAACAAGCCAACGCCTGCGGTTTCAAATTCCCTCTGAAAATCCTCGAACGAACCCCATACTGCATCAATTGCCTGAGCCAACCTACCGGTAGGACTGCCGCCTCCTGTCGGGGAAAATTGCGTAAAATAGAGATTGTGGTTCAATATCTGCCCCGCATTATTGAAAATAGCCCCATCCGATTCTTTGACAATCGTTTCGAGGTCGGCAGATTCAAACTTTGTTTCCTGAATCAGATTGTTCAGGTTGTTGACATACCCTTGCAGATGCCTGCCATGATGAAATTCAATGGTTTGCTGACTTATTACCGGTTCCAGCGCATCTGTTGCATAAGGCAACTGTATCAATTCATGTTTCGTAACAGTTTGACACTTACAGAATAAAAGTAAAAACAGAATTCCAATAGTTCTTTTCATATTACATTAATTTAATTTGTTAATTACTAACTTTTTGTCCAATAGCGTATGAATATCTTTATATTTTACTTGCATTTATAATTCCTGTTATTAAGTCAGTGGCAAATGTATAAAAAAGTTTTGATATAATGTAAATTAATTGCTTCCATTTTTAATTAATTTTTATTATGCACTGATTTTTTTTCTCTACATTCCCCGAAATGCCAATGTTACCATTTGGTAACATTCATATTATTTTTTAAAAAAAATGTTTTTTTGCAGCATATATGAAAACTTTTTTGTATTTTTACTTGAAATTTCTTTTTAATCATAAAAGAAGGATTCGTAATTATTATGGGAAACGTATCCGTGAAAACGAAGAGAGGATTTTTTTATTATATAGAAAAAGGAGGAAATGCACTGCCGCATCCTGCTCTGTTGTTCGGACTGTTTGCGCTTGCTACGTTTCTGTTGTCGGTAGTCGGCTCGCTTTTAGGGTGGCATAGCGTACACCCCGCCACGGGCGAACAGATAGATGTTGTTAATTTAGCCTCGCGCGATGGAATTCATCGTATCATTCTCGAAATGGTAACCAACTATACGGGCTTTGCGCCGTTAGGCATTGTAATGGTGGCTTTGCTGGGAATTGGCGTGGCGGAAACCAGCGGATTACTGAAAACGGCAATTAACGCCATGCTGGTAAAGGCGCCGCCCAAATCCATTACATTTATGGTAATCTTTACGGGGATTATTTCAAGCATAGCGTCTGATGTGGGATATGTGCTGATTATTCCGTTGGGAGGTGTTATTTTCCACTCGGTGGGCAGAAATCCCCTTGCCGGAATGGCGGCGGCATTTGCCGGCGTGAGCGGCGGCTTCAGCGCAAACATACTTATCAGCACCCTCGACCCGCTGTTGGCGGGACTTTCTACCGAAGCGGCGCAAATTATCGACCCCGATTATTATGTTACGCCTACGGCAAACTACTACTTCATGGCGGTTTCAGCTTTATTTATCACTATGGTCGGCACGCTGGTAACTGTGAAATGGATAGAGCCTCGCTTGGGAAAATATACCGGCGATGTGGAGCGGGAAGTAGCCACACAGCCTACCGCTTTAGAGAAGAAGGGATTGAGAAGAGCCGGACTTGTTTTTCTGGGCTGGTTTGTTCTTTTTGCAATAGGATTGATTCCCGAAAACGGTATTTTGCGGGCAAATGACGGAACGGTTCTTAACTCGCCCGTATTAAGAGGGTTTATCTCGTTGCTGTTTTTAACGTGCGCTTCCGCCGGAATTGTATATGGTTATACGGTCGGCGCATATAAAAAGTCGGAAGATGTTGTAAAAGGAATGGACGACAACTTTAAAACTCTCGCCTCTTACCTTGTTTTGGTGTTTTTTGCGGCGCAATTTGTAGCGTGGTTCCGCTGGAGCAATTTGGGATTGCTGATTGCCATAAACGGAGCCGATACGTTGCAAAACGCCAATATTGGTCTGATACCTCTGATAATTACCTTTGTGGTGTTTGCCGCGTTTCTGAATCTTTTCATGGGGAGCGCCTCGGCAAAATGGGCAGTTATAGCGCCTGTGTTTGTCCCCATTTTCATGCTTTTGGGATATTCGCCCGAACTGTCGCAAGCGGTTTATCGCGTGGGCGACAGCGTTACCAATGTCATTTCGCCTCTATTGCCTTACTTCGCGTTGATCATTGTATATTATCAAAAGTACGACAAAAAAGCCGGCATCGGAACTATCTTGGCAACCATGACGCCTTTTTCCATTGCCTTTTTTATTGCATGGACAGCATTGCTTATATTCTGGATATTACTTGAACTGCCGTTAGGTCCCGGCGTTCCGTTATATTATACGCCTTGATAACTTTTATTGTAAATCAACAAGATAGACGATGTGGACAAAATCATCTAAAAATAGCATCACTTTTTGTCCATTAAACCAGAAAATTGTAGAATATGCATTGACCTCGACACGGATTAGCCCGAGCAGTAGGTGAATAACTGAAAATTAACGATTAGTGGTTAATGCCTAAAGGTCAGGCTGCAAAACCGTCGGCAGCGTTGAAATTCCTGATTTTTAATCATAATTTGTAATTGATTTTGTATCTTTGTTTTTAAATTAAATAGATAATGACGACAATAATAGTTTTACTTAGTGTATTGATAATCACTGTAATTATCAACATTTGGATTGTTTTAAAAACGACCGGCGGAGGCGGAAAAGAGCTGAATACAAAGCTCATCAAAATAGATACGGATATTTCAAGGATTGATCCGCTTTTGAGAGATGAATTTGGCAGAAACAGGGAAGAAAATCAAAAGTCATTCAGAGACAACAGGGAAGAGTTGACAAGCTCGCTGAAATCGTTTGAAGAAAAGTTCACTCAAAGTATTACGGACTTTAATAATTTGCAGAGACAAAAGTTTGACGATCTGACAAACAGACAGGAAAATATTAAAAAAGAGACAGAAGAAAAGCTGAAAGAGATACGCGAAACGGTTGAGAATAAGCTGAAAGGCATTCAGGACGACAGTAATAAAAAACTTGAAGAGATGAGAAAAACCGTTGATGAGAAACTTCAGGAAACGGTTGAAAAACGATTTAACGAATCATTCAAACTTATAAGCGACAGGCTTGAGCAGGTTCATAAAGGACTTGGCGAGATGCAAAACTTAGCGACAGGTGTTGGCGACTTAAAAAAGGTGCTGACCAACGTAAAAACGCGAGGCGCTTTTGGAGAAGTTCAACTCGGCGCAATCTTAGAGCAATTTTTATCGCCCGAACAATACGTTATGAACGACCACCCTGACGAAGATAACGAAAGAAGAGTCGTAGAATATTCTATTAAACTGCCTGGAAAAGAGACAAACGAACCGGTATTTTTGCCAATCGATTCAAAATTTCCTATTGAAGATTACCAGCGTTTGATTGACGCGTATGATAATCATCCTGAATACGTTGAAACTATTTCCAATCAATTGGGAAAATCATTTGAGAAATGCGCGAAAGATATATACGAAAAATATATAAAACCCCCGCGAACGACTGATTTTGCGCTTCTATTCGTTCCGACCGAAGGTCTTTATGCCGAAATTTTGAAACGCCCCGGCTTTTTCGAAAGCCTTCAAAACAAGTATCGCGTAACGGTTGTAGGACCTACGAATTTGGTTGCGTTTTTGAGCAGTTTACAAATGGGATTCCGAACATTGGCAATTCAGAAACGGTCGAGCGAGGTTTGGGAAGTTTTAGGCGCGGTAAAAACTGAATTTGGAAAATTCGGAGATGTTTTGGAGAAAACACAGAAAAAATTACAAGCAACAGTAAATGAGATTTCGAATGCAGGGATTCGTTCTCGAGTTATCGAAAGAAAATTAAAACTTGTAGAGGCGCTGCCCGAAGAAAAATCGATTCAAATGTTAGGCGACTCTTATGAGTTAGATCAGAATTATGATCAGCCGGATGAAGACGATAACTTTGTAACCTAAATAAACCAAATCTAAGCAGGATTATTCTTTTATGCAGCGTACATAAGCTCCTGTTCGTTTATCGAGACTTGTTTTATTAATGTCGGCATAACTGTAATTCAAGCTACGCCCGATTGCATCGTGATTTAAAGGATTGCTTGAGGATGTCCACCAATAACCATTTCTTTTTGCACCATTGTAGTTTCCTCCGTAGAAGTAGTAATAGTCACTGCCGGTGTAGCTTCTGTATCCGCCGGGTAACGCGGTAAAACCGCTGGAATTGGAAGCTCCCACGTTTGGAGCCATCCAATGTATGGCGCCTGTTTCTTTTAACTTGCCTCCGGCTATCTGTTCGCCGCCAAGATAATCTGTAAGGGTTGTCCAGTCGTTATCGGTGGGAACCCGCCAGCCGGTCGGGCATAACTTGTCGGAACTCACAGCGTGCCAATTATACAACGCGCCGTATTTTGCTTCAATGTTGTCATACCACGAATAAGCGTCTGCTAATAAAGTGTCTTGCCATTCAGAACCGGCAATAATAAGAGGTATTTGCTCACCGTCATTATATTTAGTAACTGCAAGATTTTGAGCCATCCATATCTGTGCGCCAACTTGGATTGTTTTATAAACATTGCCTTCAATATCGCTTATTTCTCCGTAAGTAAGGTCTGTCTTAAAAACAATATCACTTGGTTCAACCTCCAGCGTTGTAAATAAACGCATTGGTCCGTAAGTCTCGCCTAAGGAGTTAACGGCTTTTGGTCGGTAATAATATGTTGTTTCGGGAGTCAGACCTGTAATATTGGCTGTTCGCCTTGTTGTGGTGTTTCCCGTAAGCGTGTCGGGACTTGCTGAAATCGTATATCGAAAAGGCACCTGATTGGTGTCGGTGTCGTATTCAAAAGAGATTGTCGTCAGTAGGTTGCCTGCTTTTATAAGACCGTTAAGCGTTGCCCACGTTTGACTTACATATGACGCCGTATCCGTATTTACGATAGGAGCTGCAGGCTCTTCTTCTTCAGGTTCTTCTGTGGGTTTATTACAGTTTGATAAAAACAACGCCAGCATTACAGCCGTGATAATTATTTGTGAAAATTTTTTCATAACAAAATTAAAGTTGCAAATTTGGTACTTTTAAACAAAAAACGAGCAAAAAAAACAATAAATTTAAGAAAAAAATAAAAAAAGTCATTTATTATGGGGCATTGTTAAAGCGGTTTCACTCCCTTTTTTTATTTCCATGTTCCATTTGGCACGATTTTTGTGGTGTATTATATATGACGGCAGTTTCACTATGGGACTGACGGCGCGTGAGCTATGGTTAGTTGTTAATAATGGTTAATGATTAATGGTTAACGGTTAATGTTAATTTGTTTTGCGTAATTTTACAGCGTTTATCTAACTGAATTTTTTATGAAAAAAACACTGATAATTATTGTTTTACTCGCTTGTTCTGTATGCAAGGCGCAAACAATTCAAACATTCACAGAACTACTTAATTTGTTTCCTGAGATGAAATTTCCATTAAAATATAAAGATGGAATACCAACGGAAGTTAATGTTGAGAAAGTTTCAAAAGAAGATGCTGTTAAATATTTACATTTTACTGGAGATGACTTACAAATGAATGATTATTCTTATGATCATGACGAAGATATAAAATATGATAATTGGGTGGAAGTTTTACCCGGGGCATTAGGTAAAATTTCAAAAACAAATTATGTTGCCTTAGTTTATGTGTTAGCTAAGTATCCGACTCTTGGTTTAGAATCTTATGTATCTAAACTATCTACATTTTCTTATGAAGGTCAACATATAGACAGCATTGTTATTCGTAGCCGATTTACCCGTGAAAATGATTGGACAGATATAGTATTTTTAAATAACAATACATTTAAAGTTTTTCAATATCAAACTAATATAGAAAATTATGATATAAGAAACAATACTTATTATTTAATAGATGAAAACCTGCCACGAACAGTTGTAGATATTACCGATTATCATATAGATGAAAACGGCAAAATCAAGATTTTAAGAACATATCCCAAACAATATCTAAAAAATGAGGTTATCTTTTACCGGCATTATAGAATAGACTCAGATGACCCGATGAATGAGTATTAACCATTAACCACTAATCATTAACCACTATTTTAGTTATTTGAAGCGGCGTTTTTTTTGTAAATGGGTTGCCATTTGGCATATTTTTGTATCTTTGCAGTTTACGGCAGTTGCTTTGTGTGACTGACGGCGCGTGAGCTGTGGTTAGTTGTTAATAATGGTTAATGATTAATGGTTAACGGTTAATTTTAATTTGTTTT
>Ga0099364_10001307_pt1 | contig 41477 bp, 34 predicted proteins | sample TergutTh196P3_FD_73070 | JGI IMG/M metagenome (GOLD analysis project Ga0099364, IMG submission 73070) | Microcerotermes parvus P3 segment gut microbial communities from Pointe-Noire, Republic of the Congo - Th196 P3 | ecosystem: Host-associated > Arthropoda: Insects > Digestive system > Gut ...
AAACATATAGTCCCGGTCAATACGACCGTTAAGCCGTTCGACCGATGTCCTGCCTTTGTACAGCCGTGAAAACTTCATGCTGTCACGCGCCACCGGCAAGAATACGCGCTCGTCGTAGCTGATATATATCTTGTATGTCTTCCCTTTGTACGAATAGCGCAGGCATTTCTTCTGGCAATCGTAACCCTCGTAGCGCATCCTGCGCTGCTCGCCTTTTTCGTCGACCATGAAGACGTTGCCTTTGTAATCGTAAACTATGTCCGTATCTTTGTATTGCTTCGTTGCTTCCCCGTCTTTCCAGCAGTTGCGGATGTAAACGATCGGGACTATTCCTGCGCCTTTGACTGTCTTTATCATCTCCGTCGAATCATACCCCCTGTCCAGCATCAGATGATTCATGCGGTTCGTTATTTGATGAGGCAGTTTTGACAGAAGGTCCATCATGGCTTTCTTTTCGTCGCTGTTTGCGGTCAGGACGCTGTAGCCTATGGGCAGCTCGGTCTTCACGTCGCAAATGATATGCGCCTTGAATCCGTAGTGAAATTCTTTCTTCACTTGCGGATTGCCGTTTCCGTCTTCATAGTGGTACTCTTTCACGCCCCACTTCGCGTCGCGTTCCGCCCTGCCGCCGGAATCCGGGTTCGGGTTCTTATTCTCGCGGTTCGCGTAGCTGTCCAGATACTTGCCATCACCTGCGGCACCTTTCCCGTACTCGGGCAGCTTTTCGGCTAGTTCAAGAGCCGTGCTTTCGAACACCGCATCTATTTCCGCCTGTTCGTCAGCCAACAGTTTTAGAAACCCGCTGAACACACGCGCCGGCGGCACGAGGTGCTTCTTGCGTCCAAAGTCTTCCAGCCCGCATATCTTCCGCAGCTGCGAGTTGCGTGTCAGCTCTCGCCGGAACGATGCTATTGTACGGTGTCCGAAAACTTTCATTGCTATTACAAGGTTCCACATCACCCGCACGGGGTAGTCGTTTCTCCCATTGCCGCGCCTCGCTTCAAGCCGCTGCATCAGCGCCTCATCGTTCATGCCCAATAGCGATAGCAATAAACGCTCCAAATCTCCTAATATTTCAATTTCACCATAGTCAGCGAATGTTATCTGTGATATAATCCTTGCCATAAAAGCATCCTCCTTAGGCGTGTTTTCTTTGTCAAAAACATTATACCTGTTCAGGGGGCGCTTTTCCAGAGAAACGCTGACTTTTCAGACGTTTCTCTGTGTTTTTTTCGCTTTTGTGGGGGCGATATTTATTTTAGGCGGGCTGGAAAGGATTGCTGCGCTTAGGATGTGACACATGCGAAATCATTCAAAACCGAATATGTCAAATAGATATCCGGCCTTAATATTATGAGAGCATAAAAACAAAACTGTATACAATTTTAGGAATTAGTGTTATTGTATGATTAAGAAAGAATCAAAAATAAAGTATAAGGAGGTCATGATTACATGACGGTTAAACCAATCGACATCAAAGCAGACAAGCGGGTATTCAAGGCCGCAAGTCTCATGGGGCCGCGCAGCGGGTTGCCCACGGTGGTCGAATCCGGCAGTGATGGGACGATTACCCGCATCCGCCCCATGCATTACCGCGATTACGTTGACTGGGAAAGCAAAACCCCTTGGAAAATCGAGGCGCGCGGAAAAACCTTATCTCCGCCGGACCGCACATTACCTGGAGTTTACTACATGTCATATAAAAAGCGTGTGTACTCCGAAAACCGAGTGCGATGGCCGCTCAAACGCGTTGACTGGGATCCAAAAGGCGAACGCAATCCGCAAAACCGGGGAAAATCCCCCTATGTACGCATATCATGGGATGAAGCAACACAGATCATTGCCGACGAACTTTTGCGCATCAAAGAAAAATACGGCATGTCAGCGGTGCTGTCCGAGGCCGACATGCACGGCGAGGGCAAGCATATATCACCCAGCCATGGTTGCGCGAACAGGCTGCTGTCGCTGCTCGGCGGTTACACTGTGCAGATGCGCAATCAGGATAGCTGGGAAGGGTATTCATGGGGTTCTAAAAACGTTTGGGGCGGCGAGCCCGTCGGCGAAATGGAGCCTTCCGGAAATGTGTGGCCGGACATTGCAAAACACTCTGAACTGCTCTTGTTCTGGGCTGCCGACCCCGAAACCACCGCTGTCGGGTTCGACGGGTATATGTCAAGCAGGCTCAGCCAGTGGCTGCACAGCATCGGCCTGAAGTATATCTACATAGACCCTGCTTTGAATTTCTCAGGATGTTATCTGGCCGACAAATGGATACCGATACTGCCAAACACGGATGCTGCGATGTTCCTTGCCATTGCACATGTCTGGCTGACCGAGGACACATATGATAAGGAGTATGTTAAGACCCACGCTGTAGGCGCTGAGCCGTTTTTTGATTATGTACTCGGCAAAGAAGACGGGATTCCTAAAACCCCTGCTTGGGCCAGCGAAAAATGCGGCGTGCCCGAATGGACAATAAAAGCCCTCGCCCGCGACTGGGCAAGGAAAGTCACCAGCATCACCATCGGCAATGGCGGCCCTGGGATAAGAGGCGCATTTTCGACTGAGCCCGCTCGTTTACAGTCAATACTGCTTGGCATGCAGGGGCTTGGAAAACCGGGCATCCATCATGCTAAGTGGCTGGAATGGAATTTGTTTAACGAAGTATACCTCATGCCGTATCAGGGAGAAGCGCTTATTAACATTCCGCACCGCGCCGAGATCGTGCGCCCGCCGGGGTCTCCCAGCGACCATACTGCCAATATGGTGGGCGAACGCTTGAAAGAGGCGGAGGCAAAGCTGAAAGAACAAGCTGAGATCGCTAAAGGCCGCTTCCGTCTGGGGGATGTTGCCAGCTCTATTAAGGAACTGGCAGAGCTGTGCAAAATCACGGATACCCCGCCGCAGCAGTCCATCCCGAGATGCATGATACATGACGCGATTTTGAAGGACAGCATCGAATGGTGGGGACTCTATTCATTCTGCGGCCCTGCTGAACAGCAGTGGGAAAAGCACGTTTTCCCGAGACCTGGCTGTTCGCGTCTTCACATGATTTGGACGGACTCTCCCTGCAATGTCACTTGCTGGAACGACGGGTTCAACTTCGTCAAGGCGCTTCGCAGCGAGGAAATAGAGTGCATCGTCGCGCAGCATCCGTGGCTGGAAAACGACTGCTATCTGGCAGATATCATCCTGCCTGTCGCTACGAAATTCGAGATGGATGATATTTGCGACGATACCTGCGGCGGTACGCTGACAGCCGTGTACCGCGAGTATCCCGCCTGCCCGCCTGTCGGCGAATCTCTCAATGATTTCGACTGCGTTGCTGCAGTTGCGAAGAAAATCAGCGAGGATGTCTACATGGCTTACACGGGAAATGAAAAAGCAACGGAGCGTGTTATAGAGCTCTTTTGGCAAGGATGCGGCGTGGCGCATCTCGACCATGATGATGAGTTCCATACTAAAGATATTTTCGTCATGCCTGCCGACCCGAAAATACAAGAGCATCCCGCAGGGCTGTATAATTTTGCAACTGACCCTGACAATAACCCGCTCACGACGCCGACCGGTAAGCTTGAATTTACATCGACGGGGTTGCAAAAGCACTTCCCTGACGATGCTGAGCGCCCGCCTTATCCAAAATGGATCGAAAAGAGCGATTTACACGATGACCGGCTCTCAAGCGAGCGTGCGAAAGACTATCCGTTCTTGTGCATGTCTAACCACGGCAGATGGCGCTTCCACGCAAATCTCGACGATGTGACATGGAGCCGTGAGATAGAAACAATGAAGATCCGCGCCAAAGACGGATATCAGTACGAGCCCGCTTGGATGCACCCGTCCACGGCAAAATCACGCGGAATAGAGCACGGCGACATTATCAAGGTTTACAATGAGCGCGGCACCGTGCTGTGCGGGGCTTACGTGACCGAGCGCCTCATCCCGGACGTCGTTTATGTCGACCACGGCTCGCGCTTTGACCCGATAGAGGCGGAAACGCTCGACCGCGGCGGGGCGATAAACCTGATAACTCCGCATAATAACATCTCAAAGCACGCGACCGGCATGGTCGTTTCCGGGTTCCTCGTCGCAGCCGATAAGGTGTCAGACAAGGAAATGGCGGACTGGAAAGCAAAGTACCCGGACGCTTTCGACCGCAAAATCGACGAAGCCTGCGGAGTATGCTTGGACGGATGGCTCGTCGCGGCGAAGCCGTAGTGCGAGGAGAGGTTAAAGAGGAGAGATGAAAGAGGGTAGTTGAAAGTCTGTTAGAAAATGCTGAGTACAACGTAAGCGCTATGCTCTTTCATTTAATCGTAAACTTTTAACTGTTAGGAGGTTAAATATGTCAAAAGTAATTTGCGTGGATGTTGCGAAGTGCAACGGGTGCTATAATTGTCAGCTCGCTTGTAAGGACGAACATGCCGGTAATGATTGGATGCCTTATGCAAAACCGCAGCCGGATATAGGCCAGTTCTGGTTGAAACTTCAAGAGAACGTCGGCGGCACGATTCCAAAGGTAAAAATACATTACATTCCGCATTTATGCAATCACTGTGAAAAAGCTGCATGTATCGAGGCTTGTGGTGGCCATACTGCGATATACCGCCGCGACGATGGGTTTGTAATGATAGACCCCGAAAAATGCGTAGGGTGCGGCAAATGCATGAAAGCCTGCCCTTACGATGCTATCTTTAAAAACGATGATTTGAAAATTTGCCAAAAATGCACGGGCTGCACCCATCTGCTCGACAATGACTACAAGCAGCCTCGATGCGTTGAGGCTTGCCCGACCGATGCTATGCTATTCGGTGAAGAAGCTGATATGCAGGATTTCATAGTCGGGTCGACCGTGCGTATGCCTGAGACGGGCTTGAGACCGAAAGTTTTCTACCGGAACATCCCCGGCAAGTTCATCGCGGGAACCGTTTATGACCCTGTGGAAAAAGAGGTAATAATCGGCGCTCGCTGCCGTGCTACTAACGGCGGCAAGACCGTCGAGGTACTCTCAGACGAATACGGCGATTTTTGGTTCAAGGATTTGGCGATGGGCAAGTACGATGTCGTCATTGAAGCCAAGGGCTATGAGTACAAGACATTTGATAGTGTCGATGCCAAGATCGACGTAAACCTCGGCGACATTCCGCTGGAACGGAAATAATAATACAAATCAAGGGGCTGTCGCATTAGGGGGTGCGGCAGCCCCTGTTTAAGCCGCGAACAGAGCAGTTCCTCGCGCAGGGTACTGAATAGTTACGTTTTTATTGGCGTTTTGAGTCCGTCAGTTACTAAAGCTTGTTACCTGAGAAGGTCAAATCTGTCGGCATTCATTACTTTATTCCAGGCGGCGATGAAGTCCGAAAGGAATTTTTCCTCCGCGTCGTCGCTCGCGTAGACTTCCGCAATGGCTCTGAGCTGCGAATTTGATCCAATGATCAGGTCTACTCTTGTCGCCGTCCATTTTTGTCCGCCTGTCTTTCTGTCAATACCGTTGAAGACGTTTGCATCTTCGGTTGGTTTCCACTCCGTTTCCATGTCCAATAGATTGACAAAGAAATCATTGGTCAGCGTTTCGGGCGATTTTGTCAATACGCCGTGCGGGGAGTTGCCGAAATTATTGCCCAAAACGCGCAGACCGCCTAGCAGCACCGTCAGCTCCGGCGCTGTCAGTGTCAGAAGCTGCGCTTTGTCGATGAGCAGCTTTTCAGGCAATGTGGAAAACTCCAGCTTCTGATAGTTTCTAAACCCGTCATAAACCGGTTCGAGCACTTTGAAAGACAATACGTCCGTTTGTTCCTGCGATGCGTCCATCCTTCCCGGCGTAAACGGTACGATGACTGTAATGCCGGCCTTTTTGGCCGCCACTTCAATACCCACAGCGCCGCCGAGAACGATGATGTCGGCAAGCGATACGTTTTTTCCGGAGGCTGTAAATGCGTTTTGTATTTCCTCGTACTTGCCGAGCACCGCCTTTAGTTGTTCCGGCTGATTCACTTCCCACGAAATCTGCGGTTCTAATCTGATCCTGGCGCCATTTGCTCCGCCTCTCTTGTCCGAGCCTCTGTATGTAGCGGCGCTTGCCCAGGCGGTGCCGACCATCTGGGAAACCGTCAAGCCGGATCCGGCGATTTTGCTCTTCAGCTCCGCAATATCACGCTCGTCTATGACCTTACCTTCGCAGGCCGGTATGTGATCTTGCCACAGGAATGCCTCTTTTGGCACATCCGCTCCGCAATACAGGGTGGACGGGCCCATATCTCTGTGAGTGAGCTTGAACCACGCCTTTGCGAAAGCATCCGCAAATTTGTCCGGGTTAGCAAGGTAGTCTCTTGCTATCTTTTCATAGATTGGGTCAAACTTGAGAGACAAATCGGCTGTAGTCATCATTGGGCGGTGCTTTTTGCCGGGGACGTGCGCGTCTGCGACCATATCTTCGTCGTCAACGTCTTTTGCCAGCCATATGTATGCGCCTGCGGGACTTTTTACCAACTCCCACTCGTATTTGAACATCACTTTCAGGTAGCCCATATCCCATTTTGTGGGATTTGGTTTCCATGCGCCGTCAATGCCGCTTCCTATGGTGTCTTCCGCATTGCCTTTGCCGTAGGTGCTTTTCCAGCCAAGGCCCTGCTGCTCAATGGGTGCGCCTTCCGGGTCGGGGCCAACATTTGTCGCCGGTCCCGCGCCGTGCGCTTTTCCAAAAGTGTGGCCGCCGGCAATCAGCGCAACTGTTTCCGCATCGTTCATTGCCATACGTCCAAAAGTCTCCCTGACATCCTTTGCCGATTCGGTAGGCATTGGCTGCCCGTCCGGGCCTTCCGGGTTGACGTAGATCAGGCCCATTTGCACAGCTGCGAGGGGGCTGTTCTTTTGTCTCTTGCTTTCGCCGCCCAGCCACTCAGTTTCCGAACCCCAATAAATATCTTCCTGCGGTTCCCATACGTCCTCGCGTCCGCCGGCAAATCCGATGAGTTTGAGGCCCATAGATTCGATCGCACAATTACCAGCTAATATCATCAGGTCCGCCCATGATAATTTTCTGCCGTACTTTTTCTTGACGGGCCACAGCAGTCTTCTGGCTTTGTCAAGGTTTACATTGTCCGGCCAGCTATTCAAAGGGGCAAATCTTTGCGTACCATCCCTGGCGCCGCCGCGTCCGTCAACGGTGCGGTAGGTTCCGGCGCTGTGCCATGCCATCCTGATAAAGAACGGACCATAGTGGCCATAATCCGCAGGCCACCATTCCTGAGAATCCGTCATTAGTGCAAGCAGGTCATTCTTAACCGCTTGCAGGTCAAGGGTTTTGAACTCCTCGATGTAATTAAAGCCGCCCCCCATTGGGTTGCTCAAATCCGAGTTTTGATGAAGGACGTTTAAGTCCAGTTGATCCGGCCACCAATCCTTGTTGGTGGTACCTTTTGTGAAATCCGGCCTTCCTTTGCTGCCTGTGATCGGACATTTTGAGTCGCCGCTCATATCGTTACCTCCTATTATTATTTTTACGGATTCCTCCGAAGCTGCCATTATTTTCTTCTTGGTTTTTATTAGTAAAAGATGTATGGAAATGCCCGCTCCCACCGCACCTAAGAGAACATATGCCCAAACAGCCCGCACCGCAGCCATAGATATGACGAGGCCTGTCCAGAGGAAGGCTATGCTAGAGATTTTCAATGTTATGCTTATTCCTTGCTTATTGCGATAATTCTCGATATAAGGGCCGAAAACGCGATTCCGGCACAGCCGGTCATGGAATTCCCTGTTCCCTGCGGAAAAGCAAAATGCCGCAAGTAAAACAAAAGGCGTCGTTGGCATGATGGGGATAATCACACCCACGGCTCCCATCCCTAATGAGACAAAGCCAAGAATAGTCCGCAGCAATCTCTTTATCTATCCGTCATCCTTTTCAAGCAAATATCGGTTTCAACAATCTTATCATCTTTCTCAGTCGCAATCAACACCCTGATATATGCGATCTTCGACCGCAAGTGTTGAATACTGAAAAAGTGCCTCAAATCGAATCTCCCGCTCATGCAGATCAAATCGCATAAAAATTGGGGCTGTTGCTCACGATTTCTCAAAATCGTTTTGCGACAGCCCCTTGCTCATCTCACTCGGCTTCTGCGAGCATTTTTGCTTCTTCTATGATCTTCGTCTGCACCGGCATGGGGGCTTCTTCGTATCGCTCGAATTTGATTGTAAACGAGCCTCTGCCTTGTGTCATTGAGCGCAGGTCGATTGCGTAGCTTGACATCTCGCCCATCGGAACCTCGGCTTCGACGACCTGCATGCCCTCTGCGTTGAGATTCATACCCACGGGGCTGCCGCGTCTCTTGGACAGATCGCTCATGATATCACCCATGTACGTATCGGGGATCGTAACGGTAAGCAATCCAATAGGCTCAAGAATAACCGGATTTGCCTGCGGGATGCCCTCTTTGTAAGCAAGCTGCGCCGCCAGCTTAAAGGCAAGCTCAGATGAGTCAACGGAATGGTATGAGCCGTCAACGAGCGTTGCTTTCAGATACACGAGCGGATACCCTGCAAGGATGCCGCGCTGAATGCTCTCGCGCAGGCCTTTCTCGACAGCCGGGAAAAAGTTCTTCGGCACGCTTCCGCCGAATACCTTTTCTTCAAACGTCAAGTCTTCGGCTTCGCCTGTCTCAAACTCCATGACGACATCGCCGAACTGTCCGGCACCGCCGGACTGCTTCTTATGCCGTCCGCGCACTTGCACCTTTTTGCGAATCTTTTCGCGATACGGTACGCGCGCCGGTGACAGGACGACCTCTACTCCAAATCTGTCTTTCAACTTTGAGCACAGCACGTCTAGCTGTATGTCGCCCGAACCGGATAAGACTAGCTGTCTCGTCTCCGCGTTGTTGACGAATGAGAACGTTAGATCCTCTTCGGCAAGGCGGCCCAATCCGGTTGATATCTTTTCTTCCTGCCCCTTTGTTTTGGGCGCTATTGCCATCGAGTAACATGGCGGCGTGAAATCAATGCCTTTTGCCGTAATGAGCTTCTTTGCATCGCTGAGCGTATCACCGGTCTTTGTATCTGAGAGCTTTGACGCCGCGCCTATATCGCCGCATATTATTTCCTTGACCTCGATGTTCTTTTTGCCCTGCATTTTAAATATGTGCCCCATTTTTTCAACTGTGCCTGTACGCGTGTTCGTCAGTTGAACGTCCGACGAAACTGTGCCGGACAGCACCTTGAATATACTGAACTTCCCATACTGGTCTGAAAGCGTTTTGTATACGATCGCGCACGCAGCACCGCTTGGATCGGCTGCTATTTCAGCGCCATCATCACTTATATCGCTGCCCTCAGCAGGAGATGGGAACAGGCTGATAATCGCATCGAGAAGCGGTATTGTACCAAGCCCTGTCAAGGCACAGCCGCAAACCACAGGTACAAGCGTCAAATCCTTAAACCCGGCTTTCAGCCCTTGTACTTTTTCCTCGTCAGTAAACTCCTCGCCGCCGAAGAACTTATCCATCAGCTCCTCGCTTGTTTCCGCGACGCTCTCGTTGACTGCATTGTAGAGTTCTTCAAGCTCTGCGCTCATGCCGTCCGGTATCGGAATCTCTTTGTTTTTACCACCCTCAATGGCATATGCTTTGCGGCTGATGATATCAACTACACCTGCGACTTTTCCCGAGGCATCCTTTATCGGCACTATGAGCGGACATATTGACGTGCCGTATTTTTCGCGGAGCGATGCAAAGACAGCATCAAAGTCGCCGTTTTCCTCGTCGGTTTTTGACACGTAAACAGCTCTCGGCAGCTTGTTTGCCGTGAGGAATGACCAGCTTTTTTCAAACCCGACAGTGATTCCGTCCTTAGCACTGCAGGCAATTATCCCCGCGTCCGCGACACGCAGCGCTTCGGCGATCTCCCCTGCGAAATCGAAAAACCCCGGCGTATCCAATATGTTTATTTTGTGATTATTGTGTTCAACAAACATAGTTGACAAATAAATAGATATTTGGCGCTTTATCTCCTCTGAATCGGAGTCTCCGACAGTGTTTCCATCGGTTATCTTGCCGAGCCTGTCGATTCCTCCCGTTAAGAAAAGCATGCTCTCTGCAAGGCATGTTTTCCCGCTGCTCCCGTGTCCAAGGATTGCTATATTACGAATACTATCAGTAGTGTACGGCATATCTTTGCCCCCTCTTAAATTTTCGATGTGCCAATGAATTATATAGTAATGTAACAGAAAATACAATACATAAGTCAGTTTTCAATGCAGAAAACAAAATGCAGACATATATAAATCGAATCTTGTTACTTGTCCCCTGTTACTTGTTACTTTCTACCTACTTTCGGCATTTCACGTACCCGCAAACAATCAGTACGGCTGCGAGAGTGGATAACATGAACATTATTAGATTGCCCGGTTTGGCGGATAATAACGAACCATTCCAGAACATATAGAACATGAATAGTACTCCGATAGCTGCTGATATTACAGAAACCGCAGTAGCGATCAACGATGCCGATTTTAGCAATCTGCCGCCGGTAATCGCTTCCGCAAACGGCCCGAGCCCTTCACGCGTCAGTAAAGCCGCCATACGTCCTTGTCTGCCGGAATAGGAGTCTGATATGTTGTAAGAATCCTTTGTCTGAATATATTCTATATCCTCAAGAGAAACTTTAAATTTCTGCTCAAGCATAAGCGGTGTAATATTGAAGTCGCGCATAGCGAAAAACAGCTTTATTCGCCATTTCAGCATAGATATCAACGCACCTTGGACTGAGTTGACCGGCAAATACTCGACTGCGAACATCGCAGCCAACTTGTCGTTTATTATGGTAAACACAGCATTTTTCATGTTCATATCGTCCGGGATCCTGATCCCCAGCAAGTTCATAAATGCTGCCGAACCTGATACGACCAGTTCTCCGTTTATTCGCCCGCCTACACCGCCCTCAAAGCACTCAAAATCCTCAACTCTTACTGCTTCCATTTTCAATGTCTTCAATACTTCATAGAAAATGCGGGACAATCCCGAACCTGACGCCATGATAAGGCTGGCTGTGTAACGTACCGCTTTTTCCGGGGACGCATCTTCATACATTTTCACTCCGTTGAACGACAGTGTTCCCGGAGGGAACAAATCATCATCTGTAACACTGGCACCGTCTGTAAAACAAATGTCATCCACGCCTCCCCATCCGGCTAATGCTGCGCCTGATTTCCGGATTGTTTTAGCCACGATCACAAACGGTATAGAGAACGTCAGCATCGCGGAAAACGGCGCCGCAGCCGCGAGCAGGGCTGACAACGTATGCAGAAAGTGTTCACCACCGCCTTTGACAACCACCTTGATAACGGACAGTACAAGCGCTGCGGTTAGCAATATGGGCGCAGCATAACGGTACGCTGTTTCAGCAGCGTCAGGGTGCATAAGATTGCTATAAAAGCCATCGGTTCTGTTGTATGCCTTTTTTAACACGGATTTATTGATATCTTCGTTATATTCAGCCTGTACACCGTAAGGCTCGGTTGAAACTATTGCTGTTTTTAACGTTTCAGTGATAGCGCGTAAATTGAACCTCTCCCCGCAAGCCGCTAGTGTGAGCGAAACCGCAGATACAGCACAATACGGCAGTATACCGTTGGAACCGCTCAGCATAGTGAATGTGCCCGATATCAGAGAGAACGCACACGAGAAAAGTATGAGCGTCTCCACGTTTGGAGCTCCCCGCACAAGATCGCCTGCTCCTCTGATAATGATATCGACAAATAGCATCATTACGATAAGCAATAATACTATAAGCGCTCCGGCAGCGATATTCTGGCTTCGTCCTATACCGAACGGTATGGCCATTCCAGCCTCAGCGGCAAAGGTTAGCATGACCATGATAAGCGTAAGGATAGCTGCCGGAATGAACCTATATGAAATGGAAATAAAATCATCCGTAAATCTTTTCAAAACATCTTTCAGCTCGGGCTCTTCGAATACCTCGGTTTCATCATCGTCATCAGCCAGCTCCTCCTCGTCAATTGGAGAACGATTAATTATACCATAACTGAGTTGCGCCGCTCCCACCGGATCTTCATCGTACCCTTCCCTCTCGATCGCTTTTTCAACCTCAACGATAATCTCATCATTCAACTCAGATTCAGATTGAGAATCAGCAGTGTTGTAATTTTCGAAAAACAAGAAAACGCTATCCGTCTCTTCTCCCTCATCGCCAGGCTGTGTATGTGCGGGCTGTGTATGTGCAGGCTGTGTAGGTGCGGGCTGTGTAGGTGCGGGCTGTGTAGGTGCGGGCTGTGTAGGTGCGGGCTGTGTAGGTGCGGCATCTTTGCGCATATCACCGTATTCCACATCTGTCGTCATAACTATAGGATGTACGTCATTTTCTGCTATAGCTTGCTCAGCATCCGTCTTTATATCGTCCGCATCAACTGCGGCGATTGATACCGACAATGAATCTTTTCCCACATCTCCAAGCTCTTCCCTTACTATCCTTTCAGCTTGCTCGTTGAGCAGTTCCGTCGGGGTTCTTTTGTCCCCGTTGATATAAGCAGAACCCTTATACTCCGCCAATATCGACTCCAAAGAAACGTCATTCACCGCAAAGTCGCTGGTTTTATTAGTTTCATTATCGCCCGTCATAAAAACCCCCTGTCTCCTAGGTTAGAACTTATCAACCCTGCCCGAAGCGCAACGCTGTCTTGCGGCTTCATACATGAGTATCGCTGCTGAAACTGATGCATTGAGAGAGGAAATCTTACCAAACATCGGTATTCTAATACAAAAATCACAGTTTTCTTTAACAAGACGACGCATCCCAGCTCCTTCGGAACCTATTACAAACGCAGCGGCTCCTGTCAGATCGCTTTCCCATAATTGCGTTTCTCCGTCGGCAGATGCTCCGAATACCCATACTCCGGCTTTTTTTAGCTCATTTATCGCTGATGTGAAATTGCTCACACGGACAACAGACGTATGGTACACAGCACCGCTCGATGTTTTTGCCACAGCCGCCGTCAGTCCGACGCTTCTGCGCTTAGGGATTAAAATGCCGTGCGCGCCGACCGCTTCACAAGTCCTTATTATCGCTCCTAGGTTGTGCGGATCTGTAATTTCATCGCACAGTACGATTAACGGCGGTTCGCCCTTTCGCCGTGCTGTTTCTAAAATATCTTCTATTGTAGCATATTCCGCACACGCTGTCTGGGCAATGACCCCCTGGTGCGCATGTGTAGTACTCATCGAATCGAGTTTACGCCTGTCCGCATCCACAACAACAGCACCGGCTTCGCGCGCTGTCGATGCAATATGCCGAAGTGCAGAGTCTGTATCTCCTTTTGCGATAAATATTTTGTCTATAACAACGCCCGCACGCAAAGCTTCTAAAACAGCATTGCGCCCTTCAATTATGTCGGAACTATCCCCTTCATCTTCAGTATCGCCCAATCTTTTACCATATGGATCCACATGTCTCGCAGGAGATTTCCGCTTCTCGCGCATCCTGCCGCCGTTCTCTCCCACGCCAAACTCCTCACTGTTAATAGTTGCCTGATGGCTAGCTTTTGCCTGCTACTTGTTACTTGCATAGTAACTGTACAGCACCCCCTCGTCATTGCGGACTTGACCCGAAATCCCCTGCGCAATTCGGGGGATTGCGGCTCGGAGGCCGCAATGACGTGGCATTTTAGTTTTTTTGACTGGGGGGTACTGAACAGTTACACTTGTTAAAGATATCCCTTAAGGGTATCGACCATATCAAGTCTTTCCCATGTAAACTCATCTTCCACTTTTCCAAAGTGACCGTACGACGCGGTCTTTCGGTATATTGGTCTTAGGAGGTCAAGCTTTGAGATAATTTTAGACGGCCTGAAATCAAAAACCTCTTTGACAATGCCCGAAATTTTCTCATCGGGAAGCACTCCTGTCCCCCTTGTGTCGATAAGTATTGATACTGGTTGCGCAACCCCGATGGCGTAAGCCAGTTCTATCTGGCACGCTCGCGCAAAACCTGCCGCAACAATGTTCTTTGCTACATAGCGAGCCATATAGGCTGCGCTGCGGTCAACCTTCGATGGATCTTTTCCGGAAAATGCGCCCCCGCCATGGCTCGCGTATCCTCCGTAGGTGTCTACGATTATTTTCCGCCCGGTCAGACCCGAATCCCCTACCGGTCCGCCGATGACAAAGCGCCCTGTCGGATTGACGAATATTCTAGTATCTTTATTAATAAGCCTTTCAGGTATTACCGGTTTTATGATGCACTCAACTACACTCTCACGCAACTCTTTTATTCCAATATCTTCGTCATGCTGTGTAGAGACTACAATGGCATTGACACCACTCACGTTATTATTATCGTCATACTCGACTGTGACTTGGCTTTTCCCGTCCGGTCTAATGAATTTAAGTTCTCCGCTTTTCCTTACTTCAGCCAGCCTTCGCGTCAGAGCGTGTGCCATAGAGATCGGCGCAGGCATATACTCTTGTGTTTCGTCGCATGCAAATCCGAACATCATGCCTTGGTCGCCTGCGCCCTCATCATCTGAATCATCATAGGCGCTGTTTACTCCCATTGCAATGTCCGCGCTCTGTTCGTCAATTGCCGTTAATACCGCCGACCCTTTGTAATCAAATCCATACTCAGGCTTAATGTAACCGATCTCCTTGATTGTCTCCCGTACAACATACGGTATATCGACATAGCAGCTTGTCGTAATCTCTCCCATTACAAGAGCCATTCCTGTTGTGACAATAGCCTCACACGCAACGCGCGCCGCCTTGTCACCTGTTAAGATAGCATCCAAAACTGCATCGGATATCTGATCGCAGACCTTATCCGGATGCCCTTCCGTAACCGATTCAGATGTAAATATTCTATTCGACATATATTATTCATTCCTTTGTTATTTTTTGTATACGAATCGTATCCACATTTTATGTAACATTATAATACAGTAAAATACAAATTATGTCAAATTTCTAAAAATAGGCCTATGCGATAAACCGCATAAGCCTATAGCATCATTCTCTCTACCCATTATCCGCTTCGCGAAGCGAGCGGCATCCTGATACACTTTGTTACACATACATCGGCGCATGTTCCGCAACCTGAACACTTCGATTGATCGATTGTAGCAAGGTTGTTTTTTGCTGAGATTGCTTTGGCCGGGCATTCACGAACGCATTTCATACATCCGATACACCCGATCGAACACTTTTTCCTTACCGCCGCTCCCTTTTCAGTGTTTTTGCACAAAACCGCAGCCGTTAAAACACTGTAATCCATAAGGATGATGTTATTCGGGCATGCTTTCCCGCAAAGCCTGCACCCCGTGCATTTGCGCGTATCGACGCGCGCAAGCCCGTCCTCAACGCATATTGCCTTTTCCGGACAGGCTGCCGCACAGTCCCCGAACCCTAGGCATCCAAACACGCACGAGTTCTGACCGCCATATAGCTGCTTTGCCGCTAAACATGTTTGTATGCCGCTGTAGTCCATCCTGACCTGCCTTGCTGCACCGTCGCCTCTGCAATACACAACTGCAACCCGCGCTATAACATCCTCCGCTTCAACGCCCAGTATGGCGCTTACTTCTTTTGCTAATCCGCTCCCCCCCGGCGTACACAGATTAACCATTGCATTTTCGCTGACAAGTGCCTCCGCGTAGCCATCGCAACCGGAATAGCCGCATGCGCCGCAGTTCGCCCCCGGTAAAAGTTCGCGAATGGTAGCCACGCGCTCGTCTGTTTTAACAAACATTACTTTAGAGGCCACAGCAAGCATAACCGAACAAAGCACTCCAAGTGCGGTAACTGAACCCATTGCCAATAAGATTGTGTTCATATGTTCTACCTATCCCCTGAGTTAAATAAGTTGGAAAAGACCCTTTTGATTACCTCAGCCACATTGGGCGGCCAAAGGCTGTCCCCTACCCGAACAAGTTCTCAATCACTCCGTTGAACCCGAAAAACGAGAGAGAGATGATCGCAGCTGAAATAAGCGTAATCGGCAACCCCTCAAACGATTTCGGCGGCTCCGACGACTCAACCTGACCGCGTACGCCGGAGAAAATAACCATCGCAAGGAAAAATCCAAGGCCTGATCCGAGCGCATTTACCATCGACTCGACAAAGTCGTAATCCTTGCTAATATTCGCTATAGTGACGCCCAGAACCGCGCAATTTGTGGTAATCAGCGGCAAATAGACCCCAAGCGCTGTATAGAGCGCCGGAATATACTTCTTTAAAACAGTTTCTACCAACTGTACAAGAGCCGCTATAACGAGTATGAACACTATTGTCTGCAGATATCCAAGTCCGTTGCGATCAAGCAGGTAAGTCTGGATCGGCCAGGTAACGGCGGTAGCCATGAGCATTACGAAAATAACCGCAATACTCATACCTATAGCGTTCTTTATATCTTTCGAGACTCCTAAAAACGGGCATATTCCCAGAAACTGACGCAGAACGTAGTTGTTCACAAGTACCGCACTCATCATTATTACAACTAAAAGTCTGAAATCCACTATTCCGACACCTCCTTTCCGGAAAGTTTGCCGCAGGCTCCGGCAGAGGGGCACCCTTCACAACCAAAATCGTTCTTTTTTATCGCCTTACCCTTTGAAATCTTGTTAACTAAAGCTATAAGGCAACCGAAAATAATAAATCCGCCGGGCGCCATTGTCATAACCGATATATTATTATTGTCGTCGATGAGCCATGGTATTTCCATGCCGAACCATGTTCCGCTTCCGAGCACCTCGCGAATAGTTGCCATAGCCAGCAGCGCCAGCGTAAAACCCGCACCCATTCCAATAGCGTCAAGCGCAGAGTCGAGCACCCTGTTTTTATTAGCGTACATCTCCGCGCGCCCCAGAATAATGCAGTTGACTACAATAAGCGGCAAAAAGATACCTAGCGACTGATACAGCGAATATGCATATGCCTCCACGATCATCTGCACTAAAGTCACAAATCCGGCTATCAGGACAATATAGCACGGTATACGGACTTTATCCGGAATAATATTCCTGAGCAATGAAATAAAAACATTTGAACCTAAAAGTACCGCAGTAGCCGCGACTCCCATCCCTATCGCATTTGTCGCTTGTGTCGAAACCGCAAGCGCAGGACATGTGCCGAGCACCAAAACGAGAACGGGGTTCTCCTTGACTAAACCTCTGGTAAGGTTAGACAATCTGTTCATTTAAGCATCCCTCACTATCAACTCTTCTCTCTTCACCCTTCAGCATTAACTATTACAAACGCATCAAACGCATCTTGTATCGCGCCAATATACGCACTTGATGATATGGTCGCACCCGTTATAGCATCAACTTCGTGGATTCCGCTGCCATACATTTCATCAAACTGATCGATAAACGGTGATTCCGTGATTTTTGAACCAAGGCCTTTCGTTTCCGCATACTCGATTACCTTGCTGCCGACCAGCATACCGTCTGAATCTATGCCGCAGATGATTTTCATATCTCCTCCGTATCCGCTCGTTAACAGCATAAAGATGTAACCAACGTTATTTGTCGACTTGTACACCTCCCTTATCGTATCGGGAAGTCCCTCGGCGACGATAAGCTCAAAACCATCTGCCTCCGGTATTATTTCATACCTCGCCGTTTCCTCGCGCTCTATGGCAGCCTTTGCAATGACAGGCTCAGTGACGCTGTTTGTAAAAGCCAACGCACCGGATATCACAAGGCATATAAGCGACAACACAAGAATTGGCATCACAAAATCATTCTTCAAGGCCTTACACCTCCCAGCGGTTTGCTCCCTGTAAGTTTATTTATATACGGGGTCAGGATGTTCATTAGCAGTATCGCAAAAGAGACACCCTCCGGAAAACTGCCGTAGACACGAAACAGCACGGTCAGCAGGCCTGCCCCTATTCCAAAGATTAATCGCCCGCTATTCGTATACGGCGTCGTCACATAGTCTGTCGCCATAAATATTGCACCCAAAAGCAGTCCGCCCGAGAGTATATGATACAGCGGGTCATGCCCTAGTATCGCCGTAAACACACCAACTGCCGCGATAAAGGCAACAGGCGTATGCCAAGTAATTACGCGCCTTATAAGCAGGTAAACCCCGCCAAACAGAAGCGCAGCCGCGCATGTTTCCCCGAGAGCGCCGCCATGCAGCCCGAGGAACATGTCTGTCAGGCTTGGCAGTGCATCGACCTCGCCATTAGCGAGCAACGCAAGCGGCGTCGCACCTGTAAGTCCGTCAAGCGGCGATGTCCATATAGTCATGGGCGCGGAAAACGCAAGAAACATCACTATGCGTGCTGTTATCGCGGGATTAGCGAAATTTTTTCCCAACCCTCCAAAAAGCTGCTTTATCAGAATAATTGCCACAGCGCTGCCGAATACAGCTTGCCAAATCGAGATATTGACCGGCAAATTAAATGCCAGCAGTACACCAGTTATTGCAGCCGAGCAATCCCTGATCGTGATTGGCTTTTTCATAGCCTTTTCATAAGCCCACTCGCAAAAGACGCAGGCCGCGATACAAACGAATACAACCAGCGCAGCGCGAGCGCCAAATATTATCATAGATATTATAAAGGCGGGGGCGAGCGCTATAAGCACATCTAGCATGATATCATTCGTCGTCACACTGCCGCGTATGTGAGGTGATACCGATACAAATAGCTGTGTCTGCTCGGTTTGATCCTTGTTATGCATCATTCAGACGCCTCCTTTTCCGCGACGGATGCTTGCGCAGCTGTAATCGCAGTCTGGTATTCCCTAAGCATTATTTTCCCCAACTTGATGGACTGTAAAAGGGGGCGCCGCGCCGGACAGTTATATGCGCAGCAGCCGCATTCCATACATAGATTGACCTTATAGTGCCCCAGCGTCTCAGGCTTTTTCAGTAAAAATGCCCGTTCAAACTCCAACGTTGCCAGTCTCATAGGACAATTTTTCGCACAACGCCCGCACCTTATACATGCTGATTCAACCGGCGGCTGAGCATCTTTGGCAGACAACGCAAGAATCGCGTTAGTGTTTTTCAACACAGGCATATCAAGGCTCGGCAAAGCCGTACCCATCATTGGTCCGCCATACAATACTTTTTTTAAGTCCTCTCTTCGGCAACCGCAATAGTCAAGCAATTCCCCCACCGGCGTGCCTATCGGTGCAATAACATTCTTCGGGCTATTCACAGCCGAACCATCAACAGTGACGCACTTTGACACTATCGGAACACCCGTATTGATGTACCGCGCTATTGCTGCTACGGTTGTGCAATTAAGCACAATGACACCCACATCGAGCGGCAGTCCGCCTTCCGGTACTATGCGCCCCATTACGTTATATATGAGCACCTTCTCTCCGCCCTGTGGATACATTGTCGGCAATGTCCTGACCTCGACTCCCGTCTCCGAGTCTGCAATCTTTCTCATGTTTTTTATTGGATCAGGCTTGTTATTCTCAATGCCAATAATGATCTTAGCATCGAAATATTTTTTAAGCTGCAATATCCCGTCGCGGACGAGTTCCACATCGTCGATCATAGTGCGAGTATCGGACGTAATGTATGGCTCGCACTCCGCACCGTTGATGATAATGCAGTCAAGCTTCACTGAGTCCTTAACTGTAAGCTTTACCGCCGTCGGAAAGCCTGCACCGCCAAGTCCGACAGCGCCGCTGTTTCTGACTGCGTCAAGAAACTCATCATGGTTATTTAAAGTAGGCGGCGCAATCCCCTCGTATAGAGACTGCTCGCCATCCGCTGTTATTGTTACCGACACGGCCTTTTGCCCGGTTATGTCGTCATACTCGTTTACACTTTTCACCACACCCGAAACGCTGGAGTGTATGGGCGCGGAAACGAATCCCGCCGGCTCTCCTATGAGCTGCCCAACCTTGATTTTATCTCCTGTGCTTACGACAGGCTTCGCGGGTGCTCCTATGTGCATCGACATCGGAATACGCACTTCCAAAGGCACAGGCAGTATCTCTGCTGTCAACCCGGCAGTTCCTTTCATGTGAGGGGCATGAATACCCCTAATCTTTCTCATGCCCAAACCATCTCCCTCTCAATAAAACCTAGTCTACCACAAATTGTACATGTTTTCGCCAAACATGTAAATAGCATATAAGCATCTTTTGTACAGAATAAATAAATGCCCCTATTAAATAAATTAATTAGTCAAGTTTATTTAATGTTTTTGTTCCCATTGTTCGGGAAATATGTTATGATGGCGTTCGAAACGTAATCACGGGCTCAGGAGTTGAATATTTTGCATACTGTCCATGCCAGCAGCATCTCTCCCGGAATTAATCTGACATGCGTGAAGACCGGCAAGTTTAAGACCGGCTGCCTGTCGATTAACCTGATAAACAGCTTAACGCACAGCACTGCCGCAAAGTCCGCATTGTTGATGCGAGTGTTGCGTCGCGGTTCAAAAGCGCTCCCGGACATGGAGCGCATCGCATCGGCTTTAGATGAGTTGTATGGCGCCCGCGTCGAACCGGCGCTCAGTAAAAAAGGCGAGCTTCAGTGTACTGGGTTTTATATGGATTTTCCGGACGAACGGTATATATCAGGAAGTGAACATGTCCTTGAAGAGACGATATCTCTCGCCGGCGGAATCCTTATGTCTCCTACCATGTGCGGGAATCTTTTTCGGGATGATTATATCGACAGTGAAAAGAAAAACCTCATAGATGACATCCGCGCAGTTATTAACGACAAACGCGGCTATTCAGCTATGCGTCTGCTTGAAGAGATGTGCGCAGATGAAGCGTACAGCGTCAGCAAGCTTGGCAGCGAATCCGAGGCGCGCGCCATTACACCCGAATCTCTGACTGCACACTATCACGGGCTGCTTGCAGACTCTAAAATCGAGCTTCTCTACTGCGGTTCCGCTGAGCCGGAGCGCGTTGAGTCCGCATTGCGTTCAGCGCTCCACGGACTGCCACCGCGCAGCGATACTGATATTCCTGAAACTAAAATCATATTATACCCGCCCGGCAACTCGCCAAAGAGGATAACAGAAACGCTTGATGTTTCACAGGGCAAACTCGCTGTCGGTTTCAGGCTTGGAAAAGCGATGCGCGATAACCTCGATTACCCGGCGCTGATGGTTTTCAATGCTGTATACGGTTCCGGAGTCACATCGAAGCTGTTTTTAAATGTTCGCGAAAAACTAGCGCTTTGCTATTACGCAAGTTCGATAATCGATAAACATAAAGGCGTCATGATAGTCTCGTCAGGCGTTGAGTTTTCGAATTTTGAAGTCGCCTTGGCTGAAATCCAAGCACAGCTCAGTCACGTAAAAAACGGCGATGTGAGCGATTTTGAACTGCTTTCAGCCAAACGTTCCATCATTACCTCAATAAAATCAGTTATGGATAGGCCATCGGGACTTTTGGAACTCTACTTTGATAGCTCGGTTGCAGCGATGCGTTATGATCCCGAAGATCTCTGTGATATGATAGAAACCGTTACCTCAGACCGTGTTGCTGAGATTGCTTGTGAAATAGAAACTGATACAATATACTTCCTGACTGGCCAGGCAGGTGAAGATGATGTATAGAGATTACCCATCGGTCGGTGAACGGGTATATTCCGATAGGCTTCCAAACGGACTGTCCGTTTTTGCCGTACCAAAACGCGATTTTCATAAAAGCTTCGCCTTTTTCGCCGCAGATTACGGCGGCGCTGACAGGCGCTTTAAGCTATCCGGAAATTGGATCGACACGCCTCAGGGCGTAGCGCATTTTCTTGAACATGAAATGTTTGACATGGAGTACGGCGATGCATTGACAAAGCTGTCTTCCAATGGCGCAAACACAAATGCATACACATCAACCGAAATCACCGCGTATCATTTTGAGAGCGTCGAAAAGTTCTCCGAAAATCTCGAAACACTGCTGGATTTCGTCTCAACACCACATTTCTCGCCCGAGAGCGTGGAGAAAGAGCAGGGCATTATTAGTCAGGAAATACTCATGTGTGAAGATGACCCCGATTACTGCGTATACTATAACCTGATGAAATCCCTGTTCCGCCATAATCCGCTCCGCGATTCAGTCGCCGGGACTGTGGATAGTATCTCGGCAATAACAGCCGAAACTCTCTATGATTGCCATAAAGTCTTTTACAATCCATCGAACATGACTCTATGTGCAGCGGGTAATGTAGAATTTTCTGAAATTTTAGAAACTGCGCAAAGAATCCTTCCAAAAACACCGGGAGAACTCCCCATGAGGGATTATGGCCCTCCGGAAGAAATCAAACCCGAAGCAACCTATGTTAAAAATGCGATGGAGGTTAGCCAGCCAATTTTTCTTGCAGGCTGCAAATCGACACCCGTTGCGCAAGGGCGCGAGAACTTGCGCATCGAGCTTGTGGGCGCTCTCGCTCTTGAAATACTGGCAGGGCACTCTTCGCCCCTTTATATCAGACTTTACAGCGAAGGGCTCGTATGCAGTGATTTTTCGGCATCGTTTGAATCCTCCGTCGGAACTGCTTACTCGATGTTCGGCGGTGAATCGGGCGATCCGGAACGCGTTTTTGACGAGGTTAAGCAAGAAATACTCAGGCTGTCCGGCAGCGGTCCTGAAAAAAAACTGTTCGAGCGCACTAAGAAATCCGCTATCGGCAGTCATATACGTTCATTTAATTCACTTGAATCGATATGCGTTGGTATCGCCGGAGGTCATTTCCGGGGATATGACGTTTTTGAGGCATCTGAGTTGCTTGCATCGATCACGGAGGATGATATCTCCGCTTTCTACCGCGAGCGCTTGATGCCAGATAACATGGCAATATCGATAATAAATCCGAGGAGTTGATAATTTGGGATCTGGTGAGATATCATTCCCGCTTTTTGGCGAAGGTTTTATCATAAACCCACCGTCATACGTAACTGTGTTCGGCTTTGATTTGTACTTATACGGACTTTTCATTGCACTTGGCTTTATTCTTGCAGGACTGTATCTGTACAAACGCCGCAATGCGTTGGGTCTGTCAAATGATAACGTGCTTGATTTGATCATACTTGCCGTACCGTGCGGAATTATCGGCGCTAGGCTATATTTTGCGTTGTTTAACATTTCCGACTATGTCGGACAAGGCAACTGGCTGAACATCTTCAGGATTCGCGAGGGCGGCTTGGCCATCTATGGCGGTGTAATCGGCGGAGCGCTTGCTTTCTATGTATACAGCCGAAGAAAAAAAGTGCCTATCGGTAAATTGTTGGATGCAGCAGGCTTTGGACTCTTCATCGGACAGGCGGTTGGTCGTTGGGGAAACTTCTTCAACCGCGAGGCATTTGGCTCTGTAACTGACTTGCCTTGGAAAATGGGCCTTACCCGTGGAACAGATATCATCTATGTACATCCAACCTTTCTCTATGAACTGCTTTGGAACACCGTCGGTTTCATATTGATGCACATCATCTCAAAGAAGAAAAAAAATAAGTACTATGGGCAATTCTTTTTGTTGTACGCCGCTTGGTATGGTCTTGGCCGCTACATGATCGAGGGGCTTCGAACCGACAGCTTGTTTGTCGCTGAAACCGATATCCGGGTTTCGCAGCTTCTGGCCTTGTTATCGTTTTCCGCCGCAATCGTGCTCCTACTCCGCAACCACATGCGCGGATCTCATTTTCCGGACGGTTGGGATGATCCCGTTCCGGCAGAAGGGCCAATAGGCGATACCGAAGACGCGGAAGCATCGGATAGTGACGATGAAGATACCTCGGTTTCTGAAAACGGCGATAATCTTGATAAAGAGGCACATGACAATACAGATATGAACGACATTACAGAAAACACTGATTAATTGGAGGTTATGTGAAATGGCAAAATGCGAAAAATTAAAGAAAAATGCTAAGGGCGCTCTTGAGACGATAGCCGGCATCTCATCGGAAGCATACAGAGTCGCAGAGGAGAAGGCTAGGACGCTTGCCAGAAAGGCTAAGTTGAACATGGAGATAACTTACGAACAGGCGTTTATCAGACGTCAAAAGATGCATATTGGGCATAAGTACTATGAAATGTACAAAGACATTCCCGAGGAAGCCTTCAAAGGTAATTGCGAAAATATTACCGACTCAATCGATCGCATCCATAATAAAAGAAAAGAACTCGCTGAGCTGAAAAAAAGCAGCTCAACACGCACGCGTAGTGCCATTAGCCGTAAATCCGCATCAAAAGATGACAATAATGCCCAATCCGACTCTGCTCAGAACGCATAATTTTGCGAACGGCAAGCAGGCTTGGGCAGTAAAAACCTAAAGCAATCGTAATAACTATTCAGTACCGGCGAGGAACGGGTGTTTTTGTGCCCCGTAAGCGCAACCAAGGACGGTGGAGCGCTCGCGAATTGGCGCATGGATGCGCCACTGAGCGATAGGGGCACAAAAACAGTCTTCCGAGCGCAAGGTACTGAATGGTCACCAGCAATCACTCCAGCTTTTCAAACATGTCGGGGCGGCGGTCGTGCGTTCTAATGAGCGACTGCTGCCGTCGCCATTTTTCTATGTTATCATGATGCCCGGAAAGCAGTACCTCCGGCACACGCCGATCCATCCAAATCTCCGGACGCGTGTACTGCGGGTATTCCAGCATGCCTGCCCAGTGACTTTCATCGGTAAAACACTTCTCATCAGGTAAAACCCCAGGCACAAGACGGCATACGGCATCCGCTACAGCCATTGCGGGTATCTCACCTCCTGTTAATACGAAATCTCCGATCGATATCTCCTCGTCGACACATTCTTCAATAAAACGTTCATCTATGCCTTCATACCTCCCGCAGACAATGATGAGCCTGTCATGCTCATATTGAAGACGCCGCGCTTCGGCCTGGGTAAAAACCTTGCCGCAAGGCGACATGAATATCGTATGCACCCGGCGCCCGGCATCGCTGCAGATATGTTTCCAGCAATCGTAAAGCGGTTGGGCAAGCATAACGCACCCCCGCCCTCCGCCATAAGGATAATCGTCCACCTGTTTTTGCTTGTTTGCAGTGTAGTCGCGTATCTGATGGCATTCAATACGGATGTACCCGCGTTCCTGTCCGCGTCCCAATATGCTTTCACAAAGCATATCCCCGACAACATCGGGGAACAACGTCATAATATCAATTCTCATCTCGTTGTTCTATCTCCTCTCCCCCTCTCCAAATTACATCCCCTCAATCAACCTGATACGTACAAAACCCGCGTCTATATCGGTCTCAACTACAAATTCCGGAACAGCCGGAACTAATATTTCCCTTGCGCCTTTGATAACATATACATTATTCGCGGGAAGCGATAATACATCCGCAACTGTTCCTAGTTCCTGCCCTGTCTTAGCTTCTATCGCACGAAGTCCGACTATGTCGGCAACAAAATACCGTCCTTCCTCAATCTGTGCGTCATCCCTGTCAATCAAAACTGTCTTATTCTTCAGCCTGATAGCGGCATCAATGTCAGAAACACCATCGAGGGCGACGATAGCGAAGCCTTTATGAATCCTCACGGATAAGACCTCCATCGGCGCCCCGTCAATATAAAGTCGTTTAAAACCTGACAAAAAGTCCGGTGAATCGGCCCACGGCTGAATTCTTACTTCACCGCGCACTCCGTGAGTATTGACTATTTTTCCGGCTTCGAGATATTTGTTTCCCATATACAGGGGATCAATCGACGATATCGACGCTTACACGTTTGCCCTGTCTTTGTGCGACAGAACGCATTAACGCCCGTATTTCCTTGGCAATCCGGCCTTGGCGACCGATGACCTTACCCACGTCCGATGCATCCACGCGCAGTTCAAAGACTGTTTCAGACCCCGTTTCGCGTTCCGTGACCGTCACCTCGTCGGGATTGTCAACTAGATTCTGTGCGATATAGAGCAACAATTCCTTCATATTGAACCTCTTAAATAGCGTTGGCTTTCTTGAGAAGAGCCCTGACTGTGTCGGTTGGCTGCGCGCCGTTTTTAATCCAGTATTGCGCGCGCTCCGCATCGACCTTTATTTCCGACGGTGATGTAAGCGGATTGTACGTCCCAATTTCCTCGATGCACCTGCCATCGCGCGGAGACAGCGAATCCGCCACGACTATCCTGTAAAAAGGATTTTTCTTTGCACCCATCCTACGAAGCCTGATCTTAACCATGTATGTATTCCTCCAAATTATTCTCAAATAACGATTACTTTTGAATCTGTTTTTCGTTGTCGTTTACCGTTTAGTAGTTCATCTCTTGAAAAGCCCTTTCCCGCCGAGCATTGCGGGCAGCCGGCCTTTTGACATCTGCTTTGTCATTGCCTGCATCATGTCAAACTGCTTTAAAAGCCTGTTTATATCCACAACAGCCGTGCCGCTTCCTGCGGCGATACGCTTTTTACGACTGCTGTTTAAAACTGATGGGTTATCACGCTCGTGCGGAGTCATTGATAGGATTATAGCCTCCGTTTTAGACAGCATTTCGTTGTCTATCGATGCGCCTGCCAAGGCTTTTGCGTCAACCCCTGGGAGCATCCCGGCTATATCGGACAGGCCGCCCATTGACTTCAGCTGAGTTAGCTGATCGTAGTAATCGGCAAGCGTGAATTTGTTTTTCATCAGCTTGGCTGCCATTTCCTCTGCTTTTTTCTCATCGAACGCCTGCTCGGCTTTTTCGATAAGAGTCAGGATATCACCCATACCGAGTATGCGCGAAGCCATACGATCCGGGTGAAATGGCTCGAATTGATCGAGTTTTTCGCCTATGCCGGTGAATTTGATAGGCTTTCCGGTAACTGCTCTGACCGATAAGGCCGCGCCGCCTCTTGCGTCGCCGTCGAGCTTGGTCAGCATTACGCTGTCGATTCCGAGCGCGTCGTTGAACGCTGACGCGGCGTTCACGGCATCCTGCCCGGTCATCGCGTCGACCACCAGCATTATTTCTGCCGGGTTCACAGCGGCCTTAATAGCTTTCAACTCATCTACAAGTGCATCATCAATGTGAAGCCGCCCGGCAGTGTCGAGCAGGACGATATCATTACCGCGTTTATTCGCATGTTCTATGGATGCCTTCGCGATGTCGACCGGGTTTTTTGTCCCCATTTCGAACACAGGAATATCCAGTTGCTTCCCAACGGTTTGGAGCTGTAATATCGCAGCAGGCCGGTATATATCGCACGCTACAAGAAGCGGACTCTTGCTGTAGTGCTTTCGCATGTAAGCCGCGAGTTTTGCCCCGTTCGTCGTTTTACCGGAGCCTTGAAGTCCTATAATCATGATAATTGTCGGCGGTTTGGATGAAATGTTGAGTTTTGCGTTTGCACCGCCCATCAACGCGCACAACTCCTCGTTGACAATTTTTATAACCATCTGTGCGGGGGTAAGGCTTTCGAGTACGTCAGCGCCGAGCGACCGTTCACTGACGGTGTTCACGAAATCGCGCACGACCTTAAACCCGACGTCTGCCTCAAGCAACGCTAAACGCACCTCGCGCATTGCCTCTTTGATATCGGCCTCTTTCAACCGCCCTTTGCCGCGGAGCTTCTTGAATACGGTATTTAGTTTTTCTGATAAACTCTCAAATGCCATAAAGCCGGTCTCCTCAAATACTCACAGCATCAGTGGCCTAACTTCCAGTTAATTCCCAACTCTCTCCAGCTTTTGGACGAGTTCCCTCGCTAAATCGGCGGACTTTCCTTTTTCGTCTAGCTGCCGAAGCAGCTCTCGGGCCAGTTCTCCCGCTTGCTTAAGTTCTAAACGTGTGTCAAGCCACCTTTGAACGACGCCGGTTTTTTGCTCCAACTCCGCAAGTGACTTTTCAGCGCGGGTTACCATATCAAACACACCTTGCCGTGAGATGCCTGTTTTTTCAGCAATTTCAGACAGTGACAGGTCCTCGTTGTGATAAAGGTCGAAGTATTCGCGCTGCTTTTCGGTAAGCAAATCGCCGAAAAAATCGAACAGCATCGTCATAATGAGCGTTTCGTCTTCCATGCATTTCCCTACTATGTAAAGTAATAATACTTGACGCTCAAGCATATTACCCCATTTTCTTTGTCATGTCAAGTACATTTTCTTTTTTGCGCATACACGAATACAGCCGTTTATATATCTCCAATGTCTCATCTTTCTCTTTAAGTGAAACGTTCTCGTTCCCATAAAACGCCCGCTCGAAATAATTGGAGATTGTACTGATATCCATGCCGTACTTATCGTAAATTATCTGCCTAAGCCCCACTGAAGAAACATTGACCATGCCTAGCTCTTTCCTAGCCAGTTTTATTACTCTTCCGTATATCATAATTATCCCTGCACGTCCGCTGCTTTTGGCCGCTTTATGCCTGAACAGCAGCTCCGTAATAACTCGGGTGTAAAGCATATATCCTGCAATCCCCAGCAATATCAAGACGCTAAACCCGAGGAAAATTATAAATGAAAGCGCGGTAACCATCTCAGATGAGTTATCGCTCTCCTCCTCCCTCGGCACCGTGGGATCAAAAGTAACCCATCCATATAACGGTATGTGTACTTGGACAAAGGCGTGTGAGTGTTTTGCGCGTATAACATACAGGCCTTCCTCGTTTATTTCCGTTGATGTGAACCCCTCCACGTACCGCGCGTTAAGTCCGATCGAGCGCGCCATCAGTGTCATCGCTGTGGCGTAATGTCCGCAGGTGCCTGATTGGCTTTCAAAGACAAAATGTAAAATATCCATGTTTGTCTCAACGAAGTCACCGTCCGCATCGTATTTGAAGCCGTTTCCCAAAAAATATCGTTCGATCGCTGCTGCCCTCTCATAATCGCTGCTCATATCTCCGGTTATTTCCATGGCCAAGTCAAATAGCCTCAAAGAGTGCGAATCCGGCGTGTGCTCCTTATATACCATCGCGTCATGCAATGCGCTGCCAAAGCTCGTGACTGACCTTAAATACTCTCCAGTGCTGCCATAATTTTGCATAGAATAGAAAGACAGCTCAGATAATAAACTCTCGACATCGTTCATGCTTTGTTGGGCTAAAATCTGGAAATCATGATTCTCTCTGAAAAAATCGCGATAATATGTTATCCTATAAGAAGGATTAGCCCTTACTCTGTCCGAAATGAATATCTCGCCAAGCCTGTTTTGGTTATGCGGCAACCCAGGTACACTAAATGTACGTGCCGGCGCTAATACGTAAGTCGCAGTCTGACTCCTTTGGGGAATGATCGTTGCTGTTTTTATTTGCTCGACATTTGTTAAACGCTCAATAATCTCCCGATGCTCTAGCGTCTCCCGAATCCCCTTTGCATCATCCGCTTCGAGCGCCAGCTTAAAAAGACGGTCAAAGTTCATGGATTCTGCCAATATTTCCCATTCCGCAATGCCGGCGTTCAATTCATTCTCAAAATCGTAAACCCAAAACCTTCCATCATAGTTGATAAATATCTGACGGATAAAATACAGTTGTTCATCCGCCTCGACCATAAACAATATCTCGTCGTTATCTTGGCTCGCATCGGGAACCCCGGAACTATAATTGCGCCCTAAAAGACCTGATAGAGCCGGGAGGCCTGCCCCATCGTCAAATATTGACCGGCGTTCGTTTTCAGGCAAGTCAATCAAGAATGAAAGAGAGGCGATCAAGCATACCGCGACAGCAAAAGCGTAGATGTATTTTTTTTTCACTTGTATGAAACTGTCCCTCAGTTCCTTCTTTCCCAAAGTAATCAAAAGAGTGAAATATAACCCGATAGCAACTACAGCATAGACGGCAGGAACACCGATCCTCCTTGTGAAGTTCAGTCCAAATGGGATTAATAAAAGCACGAACAGGAATAGCGAACGGTATACAACGACAGTGAAATAGAATACGATGGATGTGATGACAAAGTTGCATGCTATGAACAGTGCAAAGAAATATAAAAAGTAATCCATATATGATAAATCATTATAAATCCATGCAAAAAAGGTGATGTTGTAGTTGCTAATGGAAATCAGCCCGTACAATAAAACCAGTAAAAACGAGAATCCAAGCAAATATCGCAGGCGCAACCCATTGGTATAACAATGGTCACAAAACCGAAAGACAAAATGAGCACAAAAATACACAGGCAGTATTATAACCGCCGATATATAAGATGTATATGAATGCAGTATTATAAGCGAAACAGATGCACTGAAAAGAATGTCTATTTTCGGCATGGATCCCCCAAGCGCGGCCTGATGCCGCAATGCACTTTGATAAAAGCTATTTGTAGAAGTCATAGGACTCATTGACTATCCACAGATTGTCTAAGTCCGTCTCGTGTGTTTCTGGGCAAATCACGTCTATAACGGTACCTGAGCCCAAGGCCTTTGTGATCTCGCTTTGAAGCGCATAGTCAAAAGCGCATGTAAACACAGCTATGGTGCTGCCCTCGGCAACAATGCCCTCAGGTATGCGAGGACCGCCGGTGCTCTCAAAAACATATTGTGAAAAAATCTGCTGCAAGTCCATGATTTGGTCTTTTTCTTCAACAGTTAACTCTTGCCATGCATCGTTTCCATAATAGAATATCTTGCATGAAACAGACTGCTTTACCATGGAGTCCAGCATCGCCAGAACAGCCTCGACAATCCTTTCCTCCAAAAGCGCGGCGCTATGCATATGCTCAGGCGGCACCATCTGGCGTATACCGAACCTATCCAGAACGATGACAGGTACATGGGTCTTCAAAAATTCATTTTCCCTGACCATATACTTGTCGACCCGCGCCGATAATTTCCAGTTTACTAGTTTAAGCGGGTCGCCGGGTACATACGGTCGGTGCTGATAGCCTGGTTGCGATAAAAAACTCCGCTTTGCGCTTTGACCATCTTCTTTTTCTTCATCTACCATCCTGTTGCAAACGAGGGCAAGATAGTCGTTTCTCAGTGATTCGCGAAGCGCAGGACGGATACTCACGCTTGCTGCAGGCATGTGGCAGCGCCCGGTGTAAGTGATCCTGAACAACCCCAAAAAATCGTGTATTGCAATCTCAATGACTCCAAGGGAAGCCGTCCCCCATCCCAAGGCTTTGCAACTTTGTGTAATCACTGCGGGATGGGCAGCAGAGACAGAAATCACATATTGCTCACCATCACGCCCTGCCAGAAGCCATTCATTGCTAACTTTTACGTAAAAAAAAGGAACCGGAATATGCCGACGGCTTTCGATGGTCAGCGTCATATGGATCTCTTCCCCTTTATCTGCTATACTGCGAGATAGCTCGACATTTGTATAAATCTCCGCCGAAGCAAAATATGTCGCCCCACATGAAGCGATGGCCGCAAATACTAATGCAATAATGAAGGCGAGGCTGAATGCATTGTCGTAATAACTAAAAAACCATAAGCCTATTAAAGCAATAACTATATATACCGCAACTCTTCCGGCATTAATCTCTATCTTTCCGTTGGTTATCTTATTCATTGCTGTTTTCCTTTGAATAGCTCCCATAAATTGCAACAACATTGACATTATACGCCAAGACGTGGTAACATGCAACGAAAACAAGTATCAAGTACAGGGCAATCGCTTACGAAAGCACTCAGGTTGACTGCCGATGAGGAATGGGTGTTTCTGTGCCCCGTAAGCGCAACCATGTACGGTGGAGCGCTCGCGAATTGGCGCATGGAAGCGTAACGAAAGCGATCGGGGCACAAAAATGCCCTTCCGAACACAAGGCACAGTACTGTTACAATTTCGTAAGCGATTGCCCTGGTATCAAGTATAAGGTACGGTCATTAAGAATGAATCCTCAAATAGAGAATCTCGTCGACAATATCGAAAAAGTCATTATAGGGAAAAGAGACTCCATCTTAAAAGTTGTCGCTGCGATGCTTTGCAGCGGTCATGTTCTGATCGAAGATGTCCCCGGAGTGGGAAAAACGAGGCTTGCGGCGTCGCTTGCCAGTTCTGTCAACGGAAAATTCAACCGCATACAAATGACACCGGATATCATGCCCTCGGACATCGTCGGCTTTTCTATGATCAACCCGAGAACAAAAAAATTCGAATACCGTGATGGTATCGCTGTATGCAATTTTTTGCTTGCGGATGAAATAAACCGCGCTTCACCCAAGGTTCAATCAAGCCTGCTTGAGATTATGGACGAGCGTCAAATCAGCTTGGATTCCAAAACAATCATTCTACCAAAACCTTTTATGACTTTGGCAACTCAAAATCCTGTTGAAACGTACGGCACATACCACCTGCCTGAAGCGCAGATGGACAGGTTCTTGATAAGGATTTCCCTAGGCTATCTTGAGCCCCATGAAGAAATAACCCTTCTGGACTCCCATTATGACAATGAAAAAGGAACTCTTGCTCCTGTATTGACCACGGAAGACATAGTAGCCTTGCAAGAAGAGACAAGGGCTGTGCTAACCCACGATTCTGTAAAGCAATACATTATGGACATAGTATGCGCGACGAGGTGCAATGAGAATATTAAGCTTGGCATAAGCCCTCGCGGGACGATAGGACTGGGTGCAATGGCGAAAGCTATGGCATTTATCATGGGGCGAAGCTATGTCGTCCCTGACGATGTAATCGACATAGCTCCTTGCGTCTTGGCGCACAGACTGATGCTTTCGCCTAACAAATCTGAGTTGTATAATACACAGGAAGCGGCAATACGAACAATCGTAAAAAACACCCCTCTGCCTGAAACTCATTTATATCAAGAGGTTTGGTAACTGCTCAGGAGGTACCCGTGAGAGTGGCTTTCTGAAGCTTTCCTATTTAATTCAAAGAGGTGGCTTTTTGAATGGAACATATAAACATTGATTTACTGCCGAAGGACGGCGTGCGCTTGCTGCAAGAGCTGGCAACCGGAAATATGGTCGTGGCGCGGTCGAAAAACGATTTTCTGTATATAATTGAGGCTGACGGGCAGTTCCATATGTTCAGGCACACCCCCGGCGCCCCGGGCGGCGGCCAGAAACGGTTTCCCAAGGACGAGAAATACATTGCGGTTGTCCGCAAACTTGCTGAAATATCGGACGCAGTCTACATGGTGGAGTATGACAAGAACTTCAACCTCTTCGGTGTGATGTACACAGCCGAGGAGGGCATCTTGGAACTGTTCCCCGGCAGCGACAGAGAAAGCGACGGCACTGTGGATTTCGGCCTCCCTGACGGATTGGAAAATTAAAAGAGGACAGAGCGTTTGCCGCAAGTTCATGACTCATAATTTTTCACCTATTCGCTGTCACTTGTCACTTGTACAAACTCCGGTAATCTCCCTCTTGTGCTCTTTGGCTTGATGCCTGTGCTTGCCATATGTTTAATATATGACACGATTTGTGCACTTATTATCTCGCCCGGGGCTATAATCGGGATGCCCGGAGGGTATGCCCATATAAACTCAAGCGACATCAAGCCTATTGACTCTTCAAGCTTCGTATAGAAGCCGCGCCGCTTAAGGGCGTTGCCCGGTGTTTCGGCTTGTTTGGGCACTGGAAGTTTTTGAGTTTCGAAAATTACTTCCTCGCGCGATTTCGGCAGTGAGCGGTCAACTTCCGTTAGCGCGTTTGAAAGACTTTTCAGCCCGTCCGTTGTATCGCATATGCTTGTCATCGCAACTGCGTATCCGCCACAGGCCATCTCAATTTCGATCTTATGCTCTTTGCGTAAGATATCCGCAAGCATCAGTCCGCCGAGCGCGGTTTTTTTTGTAATAATAACGACTTTACCGGAATCTAGTGCAAAGAACCCCGGATACTGCATGTCCTTGCCTTTATACAAAACCTCCAAGTTATGTAAAGCCTCTACATCCCTGTTGAATTTATCCAAATTGCGCTCATATTCGCAAAAAAGCCTATCTCCATCGGACAAAAGCAGTCGCAGACATTTGTCGATCGAAGCCATAAGAACGTACGACGGGCTGCTCGTCTGGAAAACAGTCAGCAGCCGCGATATTTCGTCCATACCGGCTCTATCTCCGCAAATATGCAGCAACGCACACTGTGTCAGCGCCGGGAGTGTCTTATGAAGGCTCATAACTACTACATCGGCGCCTGCTTGGACAGCGCTTTCGGGAAATCCTAAAGAAAACCCCAAGTGCGCTCCATGCGCACAATCGACCAACAGCGGAATGTCTCGTTTATGAGCGATCGCGGCAATCGATCTTATGTCACTGATAACGCCCTCATAAGTCGGCGATGTGACAACTATAAGCTTTACATCTTCATTTTCTGCAAGCGCCCTTTCGACAGACATCGGTTCAATGCTGCACGCTATGCAGGTCGATTCATCGGTTTCCGGCATTATGTATACCGGCTCGATTCCGAATAAAGCAACTGCATTATACACGGATATGTGGCAATTTCTCGCCATAAGTATTTTTTCCCCGTATCCGGCGTGCGCACCGATTGCCGCAAGTATCCCCGCTGTGGAACCGTTTATCAATGGGAATGATTTGCCTGATCCATAAATCTCTGCGGCTATCTGAGCGGTTTCTCTCAGGATACCCTGCGGGTCGTGCAGATTATCGAAACCGTGTATCTCGCTCACGTCTATTTCATATGGCATCCCCGGAGAAAGAAACGCAGTATTTCGTTTATGTCCCGGCATGTGCATCGGATATACCCCGCTCGCCGCGTACTCATTTAGTTTTTCATAAAGCATACTGAACCTCTTTCTACATAACTCATTATAAGAATAGCACAAGTTTTACACGGTGTATATTGTAATTTGTATAGTTATGATGTACTCTGTTATTCAATGATTATTTACAAAGGAGTTGAGTTTGTGAGCACTCGCTGTTTTATAGCGGGGGCGGGAGAGTACTGCGGTTTTTTTGTACCAAGCCGAGACGACTATATAATAGCGGCAGATGGCGGATATTCGGAGCTTATATCGCGCGGGATCATACCGGACTTAGTCGTTGGCGATTTTGATTCTCTTGGCCGGGTACCCGATCATCCCAACATTCTCCAAAGCCCTGAGGAAAAAGATGATACCGATATGATGATCGCTGTAAAGCAAGGCTTTGCGAGAGGCTGCGAAACATTTTTCATCGATGGAGGCCTAGGCGGCAGAATTGATCACACGTTTGCGAACTTCCAACTATTAGCATATATCGCGCAAAGAGGGGCGCACGGTTTTATACTCGGGCGCGATATAACAGTCACTGCAATCAATAACAGCACCATTAGCTTTAATCCTGTCGCATCTGGCCGTATTTCGGTTTTCTGCGCGGGCAGCAAAGCTGAGGGCGTAACATTGACAGGGTTGAAATATCAGCTTGACAGCGCAACGCTAGCGTATGATTATCCGCTTGGGATCAGCAATGAGTTCATTGGTGCGCCCGCTGCGATAACAGTATGCGAAGGTATTTTGATAGTCATGTGGACAGGTGGGATTGAGGTTTTTTATGCAAAATAATATTAAGGGTGCTATTTTTGACGCTGACGGTACGTTGCTTGATTCAATGCCGGTTTGGAAAAATGTGGCTGTGGATTATCTGGTCAGCCGAGGGGCGACTCCTCGTCCGGATTTAAACGATAATCTTCTTGCAATCGGCGGACACGAAATACCGCGTTATTTTCAAGCCGAGTATGGACTGCGCGAGTCAGTTGATGTCATCAAGCGCGGAATACACAAGCTGCTTGAGGAGTTTTACTTCTACAAAGCCCCGCTCAAGGAGGGTGTTATACCAGTGTTAAATATGCTGCGGGAACACGGTATAAAAATGTGTGTTGCCACCGCTACAGATAGACATCTTATTGAACCTGCTTTGCGAAGATGCGGCTTACTTGAGTATTTTGGGCGTGTTTTTACATGCGGCGAGGAAAAAACAAGCAAAAGCAGCCCGGATATATATATCCGAGCCGCTGCTTTTCTGGGAACCGATATTAGCGACACTCTAGTTTTTGAGGATGCATTATATGCGATGAAGTCAGCCAAGAGCGCCGGATTCCCCGTCGCCGCTGTCTACGATTTATCTGCTATTGATAAACAGGACGATATAAAGGAACTGTGCGATTATTATTTAATAAGTTGGGACAAGGGCATATCAAATCTGATGACCGCATTTCAAAATCATTGAATCGTTTGAACTATGGAAGCATTCGTCATTATTTGCTGTAATTCTCCCTCGAGCGCATGTATAGTTCTTCCCTGAAAACGGGGGTAATGATTTGTGCACCATAAGCACCCAACATTGAGGGCTTATCGCGGCGGCAGAAATTATTAACATACTCCCTCGCAGCTAACCGCTGTTCTTCTTCGGAGGTTGTCTCCGGGTCAAACGGAGTAGGCGACACTCCGATTATTATCTTGTCACCGTAGAGCTCGTAAATTTTCTGCGTGTCGTTCATTGGCTGGCCGCTCCATGAGTCCCAACCAGCAGCAATCATGTTCGGAACCTGTTTCATCAACTGTCCGCAGCTGTGCAAATCGCAGAACCTCCCCTTGGAGTGTATGTGGTCTGTTACCTTTTTCATATATGGAACAATCATTTCTTCGGCTACTGCGGGAGAGAAAAACGTTTCTTTTTGGGATCCCCAGTCGTCATGGATACTGAATCCGTTGATCTGCGGAAAATGCAAAAGGTGTTTATCTACAAGCCTGATATACAAATCGGAAAGTTTGTCAAAAAGTTCTTTGACGGCATCTGTTTGATCCTCGTCAACCATTGCCATAATCGCACCCTCAAAGTCCATAAAGGAGATGAGTCTCTCATACCAACCGTTCATAATCCAACAGGTGATATAATTATCCGTTGTTAGGAACTCCTTATTATACTTTTCGGCTTCCTCCCATTCCCAAGAATCTATGTCCGGCCAAACGAGCTTGTCATACCACTCGTTTGCGTCCGACAGGAATGGCTTGCCCGGACGAACCATAGAACCGCCTACTTGGGCGATATACTCCCATTCGATGCCAAACATATCCTTGCCGCCGCCCTCTCCCATCGACATCCCGGATCCGTCTATGACAAATGCGCGCGCTATGTTGTCCGGATTCACTTTCGGGACAAACAGTTTTTGCTCAACCCCGGCTATTTGCCACAGGGGTTCTCCTTTGAACAGCGCTATAAGCGCTTCCCTAGGCTTAACGGGAAAATTATACACAGGGGTCGGCGCGCCGGTGCCGAAACGGCTGGGTATCTCGGCAACCACTTCTAATTCTTTCGGATCAAATGCTGGTACTGACATACTGTTTTCCTCCATTTTGTTTTATATAGTAACTGCTCAGAACCTTGCGCTCAGACGGCTATATCTGTTCCCGCAATCGCTCAGTGGCGCTTCCGTGCGCCAATTCGCGAGCACTCCACCGTCCTTGGTTGCGTTTTGCGTGAACAGATACAGCCATCCTCACCGGTTCTGAGCAGATACTTTATATATTGATATGGCTTATCTATAACCCTCGTATACTGAGTAACTAGCCAGTAGCGGTCGCAGACTGCGCAAGCACATCTGCGATACGTTTTGATGCAAACCCGTCGCCATACGGGTTTGCCGTTTTGCTCATTTTATCATATATCTCGCTATCAGTTAAGAGAAGTTTAAACCCTTCGTATACCGCATCTTCGTTTGTCCCTATGAGTTTTAGCGTACCGGCTTCGACACCTTCGGGCCGCTCGGTCGTATCCCGCAGCACCAGCACCGGCTTCCCAAGTGACGGCGCTTCCTCCTGTATACCACCGCTATCGGTCAAAATAATGTACGACCTTGCCAGAAAATTATGAAACGGAATCACGTCAAGCGGCTGAATCAGGCGTATGCGCGGATGCCCTCTAAATTCACTCTGAGCAATCTGCCCGACGGTTGGATTCATGTGTACGGGATAAATAACCTTGATGTCCTGAAATTCATCAACAACTCTGCGTATCGCCCTAAAAATACGCCGCATAGGCTCCCCGAGGTTCTCGCGCCTGTGCGCTGTCATCATGATTAGACGCGAATCCGCTACCCATTCCAATTCAGGATGGGAAAATTCATCGCGGACTGTTGTCTTGAGAGCATCAATTGCTGTGTTGCCTGTAACGAATATAGTTTCCGGACGTTTCCCCTCTCGCAGCAGATTATCACGAGATACTTCCGTGGGAGCAAAACTGAACTCTGCTACAATATCTACCGCCTGCCTGTTGAACTCCTCCGGGTACGGAGAGTGTATGTTGTAAGTACGCAGCCCCGCTTCGACATGCCCGATTGGTATTCCTATGTAAAAGCACGACAGCGCGGCGGCAAACGTCGTCGTCGTATCTCCATGAACCAGCACAACGTCCGGACGCTCTGCGTCAAGCACGTCGCGCATCCCCGCCATGACCTTTGCCGTAATGTCAAACAGCGTCTGTCCGCTGTCCATAATTGACAGGTCGTAATCAGGAATGACATCAAACGCTTGCAACACAGAATCAAGCATTTCACGGTGCTGCCCAGTAACGCAGACAATCGTATCAAACACTTCGCTCCTGCGTCTGAGTTCCAACACAAGCGGGCACATTTTTACCGCCTCCGGTCGCGTACCAAAGACAAGCATAATCTTTTTCATACGGTTGATTACCTCAAATAACTGCTACCGCTCACCCGCCTCTTAATCCCTGTCTCTTAATCCAGCTTCCAACTCGACAGGTACGTTTCCTGCTCTTTTGTGAGCGCGTCTATTGACAGCCCGCATGAAGCGAGCTTTTTATTAGCGACATCAAGATCGATTTGCTCCGGAACCGGGATGACGCCAACCGGCAGGTTTTTATGGTTTTGCACAAGATACTGGGCCGACAGCGCTTGAATGGCAAAGCTCATATCCATTATTTCCACAGGATGTCCGTCGCCTGAAGCAAGATTTACGAGCCTTCCCTCAGCCAGAACGAAGATCGTATTTCCGTTTTCAAGCGTGTACCCCATAATATTCGGCTTCCGTTCTTGTTTTTTTGAGTTTTTTTCGAGCCATGCGACGTCTACCTCTACATTGAAGTGGCCTGCATTGCAAAGAATCGCGCCATCTTTGATCATCCCGAAATGGCGCTCCGTTATAACGCCAATGCAACCTGTCGCGGTTATAAACAAATCGCCTATTGGGGCAGCATTATCCATTGTCATAACTTCGAACCCGTCCATCATCGCTTCGAGCGCCTTGACAGGATCTATCTCAGTGACGATAACCTTGGCCCCAAAGCCTTTAGCGCGCATAGCTATGCCTTTGCCGCACCAGCCATAGCCCGCGACAACTACGTTCTTTCCCGCTACGATAAGGTTAGTTGTGCGGTTTATTCCGTCCCATACCGACTGCCCTGTGCCATACCTATTGTCAAACAGATACTTGCAGTTTGCGTTGTTGACGGCGATCATCGGGAACTTCAGCGTTCCATCAGCCGCCATGGAATGCAGTCTCTTGATGCCGGTCGTCGTTTCCTCGCAGCCTCCGAGGACTCCGGGGATAAGGTTTTGCAACTTAGTGTGCATTATATTGATAAGGTCTCCTCCGTCGTCGATTATGATATTCGGACCGGACTGGAGCGCCATAGTCAAGTGTTTTTCATACTCAGCCGCTGTTGCGCCATGCCATGCATAAACATTCATACCTCCTGCGGCGAGCGCTGCAGCAACATCGTCCTGGGTTGACAGGGGATTGCATCCGGTCGCGTACATCTCAGCCCCGCCCGCTTCAAGTGTACGGCACAGGCACGCTGTCTTCGCTTCCATATGCACCGACAGCGTTATCTTCACTCCCTTAAATGGCTTAGATTTTTCAAAATCGGCTTTTATAGCGCGCATTAATGGCATATACTGCCACGCCCAAGCGATTTTTTTCTCACCGGACGCTGCTAGGAATACGTCACGAATCTCACTGTTGTTTTTCACGGTTCCGTCTGAGCCGGAAATGGAACGTTCAGCGACGGGAAGACTATGTCCAACTGTCCGTGCGTTAACTTTCATCTTGTACCAATCCTTTCACAGACCTTTTCGGCCTCATAGTATACCTGTTTCTCATCAATTGTCAAAAATTCCCCTTTTTCCATAAGGACGCAACCGCCGACTATAACTGTTTCGACCTCGGCACCGCTTGCGGAATAAGCTAAAGCCGCTACAGGATCATTAATGGGCTGCATATTCGGACGGTCTGTGTCTAAGATAACCAAGTCTGCGATATTGCCAGGTTTTATTTCGCCGAGATTGCCGTATCCCAGTGCGCGCGCTCCGTTTTTCGTCGATATTTCAAAACCTTCCCTTGCTGTAACTGCTTGTGCATCGTGGTTCATTCCTTTGTGAATGAGAGTCAGCATCGAAAGATCTCGGAACATATTAAGCGAATTATTGCTCGCGGCGCTATCTGTACCGAGCGCGACCTTTACGCCCGCTTTAAGCATTTTCGGGATAGGCGCAACGCCATTCGCCAGTTTTAGGTTGCTGACCGGGTTCGTCGCGACATGTACACCACGCTGTGCTAATATCTTGATATCGCTGTCACTGATGTGTACGCAATGAGCAGCAACAGTTGTGTCTGTCAAAAGCCCCGCCCTGTCCGCAAGTTCAATCGGTGTGCATCCGTATTGTTCCCTGATGGTTTCGATTTCTGTGAGACTCTCCGCCAAATGAGTATGTATCGGCAAGCCGCGTCTCTTTGCCTCTGCTGCAACCTCTCGCTGAATCCCTTCGTCACAAGTATAGGGCGCATGTGGCCCAAGCATAAAAGTAAGATTACCCCGGCCGTCCCACTTATCTATTTCCTCTAATATCTCGCGCAGTTTGCTCTCAGCGGCGGCTGCATCACCCACATTGCCGGTCATCCCGCGCGAATATGCGCAGCGTATACCTGATTCGCCGACCGCTCTGACGTAGCAATCAGTAAAATAGTACATGTCAATAAACGCCGTCGTCCCTGAGCGCAGCATCTCCATAACGGCGAGCATCACCGCCCAGTAAACATCGTTCCCTTGCAGTTTGTCTTCGAGCGGAAATATTTTCCCAAAAAGCCAATCGTTAAATAACAGATCGTCTGCGCAGTTGCGGAATGCTGTCATGCCCGCGTGCGTGTGCGCATTTACAAGGCCCGGTATCAGCATCTTCCCTGCCCCATAGATTGTTTTGTCCGCCGCAAATCCCGCCGGCGCTTCAGATATCGAAGAAATCATCCCGTCACTGATGTAAACGGAACACGTCTCCGCACCTCCCGGCAGCACGGCAAGTATATCTTTGATAAGAATATTCATTCTGTATGTCCTCGCTATCCTATATGCTAATACGGTCTACTAACCGAAAGAGGGCAGTAATCAACTCCGTTATTGTTCGTGGTCCCCCGCGTTACGGAAAGTAAGCAACAGGCTTGAAGTACATTATACTCTATGTGCAATCCCTTTTCAACACTTTTGCTTATTTAGGAATTGGCGCTTTCTCAAAAAAGTTACAGGTCACAGGGTGTGTAAACTTTTGGTGCGTCGCTGGGAAAAGGTGGTACTTATGCGCTCCTTTTCGCTCAAAGGCGCTTCCATGCGCCTATTCGCGCGCTCCGCATCCTTGCTCCGCTTCTCGGATCGCATAAATACCACCTTTTCCAAGTAAGTAT
>Ga0099364_10001308_pt1 | contig 41473 bp, 42 predicted proteins | sample TergutTh196P3_FD_73070 | JGI IMG/M metagenome (GOLD analysis project Ga0099364, IMG submission 73070) | Microcerotermes parvus P3 segment gut microbial communities from Pointe-Noire, Republic of the Congo - Th196 P3 | ecosystem: Host-associated > Arthropoda: Insects > Digestive system > Gut ...
CGTTGTGTGGTTGTTGTTTGGTTGGTTTTGTGCGCGACAGCAAAAAAGGGGGGGTGTGGGGTTTTTCTCCCCCCCCCCCCCCGGGGGGGGGGGGGGGGCTGGGCGCGGCGGCTTTCGGCTTCGCCGCGCCGCCGCACACGTCCCCGGTTGTCAATCGTCTGTATACTCCTTCGGCAAAGGCAGATAATACGCTTGCACTTCATCCTCGCCGATGATGAAGCGACCTTTTACATTCGGCGGCAATGTTGTGGCTAAATCATTTCCTAAAACAACCCCGCTTGCCGCTGAATCCGCAAAATACGCACAAGCCCGCCAGAGGAGATTGTTTTTAATCTGCCCGTCAATGACATCATGGCTGGGACGGATAACCCCAAGCAGAATATGAACCCCGGCGGCGCGTGATATTCTCGCCAACGTCCGTAAGGTTTGGTCAAGCTCGGTGTAAAGCTCCTTTGCCGCCTTGTCTTTGGGCTTTACGTCGAGAATTTCAGCGGCTTCATCGATTACCAAAAGCCAAGGAACAAATTGCCCATGCCTCCGCGCCTTAAACTCGTCAATGTTGGTAACGCCCGCTTCCTTAAAACGCTCCAAACGTCCCCAAACCTCCACGAGCAATGCAGTTAAAACCTCACGAGCTTTCTCAGGCTCAGATATGACCGGCCCATACCCCGCTTCCAAGTCTCTGTGCTTGCGGTATTCACGCTCGGATTGTACAAAATCCCCGCCCTGCTTGAAGTCCAACACCAATACGTTGAATTTTTTGTGTATGGCCTGACGAATGATACATCTGAGAAGGGCAGTTTTTCCGCCGCCAGTCGCACCCGCTACGATTCCGTGCGCGAGGTCTGCGGCGTTCCATATGGCTTGTCCCATATAGCCCTCGCCAATAGCAAAGCTCCTCCCCTCTACCATATATTCATCTTGCCATTCGATGTATTTCGGTAATTTTTCTTCGATAACATAGATATCTGTCACAGTGATATCCTCCATCAAGTTTTCAATTTTGTAGATTTTTTTCCGATAGAACATTTCAAAATGAGGTTTCGTCTTCTCCCATTCACCAATCGGAACGCGTGACTTGAATCGGATTTTTTTGAGGTAATGGTTCAGCCTGACACTTTTGATGTATAGAGGCCGTTTTCCGTCAAACCCCATAAGCTTTTTTCTTGCAAAAAACTTCTCGTGTCGGCGGCGCGTAATAATTTCGCCGTGTCTGGTTACCAGATACAGCAGCGCCGGCAGAATCCAAAGCCACCGTACACAGAGAGCTGGTATCATGGCTTCAATCCGACCCGCTAAAACATGAGCCAAAGCAAAAGATATCAAGACAACCGCCATGAAAATCCCAATTTTGCGAATGGTGTGCGGCTTGCGGCATAGTCCCTTGGCCGAGTGCCACAGCGTTTTTAGAAAAGACATGCTTAAACCTCTTTCGTCGTTAATGTGCGGGGGGACGGTTTGACGCCCCCCCATGCGGTGCTGGGGGATTTTAGCCGTTTCCTGCGGTTTCTACCTGCACAAAGTTGACGTTTTTGTACTCATCGTAGTAAAATGCCACTTCTTTGCCGACAAAAGTCAAGATTTCCTTCGTGGTCAATGCTTTTCCGAAATTTTCCGAGAGGATTTTGTGCTTAACTTTAATCTCCTTGGTTTTCAGTCCCGCGCTTTTGTCGTTAGAAAACGGTTCGGTGCCGTGGAAATGGATGTTGTGATACGCTGTGCCCTCGTAGACGCCTTCTTTTTCCTCGATTCCGATGATTTTCATAGGTTTTTCCCTCCTTTCGTTTCAAATTTTTCTCGCATAGCCGGAGAACCAAATGCGGACAGTATTTCCCGCAAGATTTCCTGCTGACACTCGTCGGCCTTGTCCAGCAGTTGCAAGAGAACGGCCTGTTGCTCTTGCGTGAGAAGCCTTTTGTGAGGATGATACCAGTCCGCGAGTTTCACACCGCCGCCATTGCCGCGAATGGTTTCAAAGGGGTATTCCACCATGAGCGCGGTTATGTCATTTTGAATCGTACGAGTTGTGACGCCAAACTCTCGCGCGAGCTCTCCCATGCTGACCTGACGCTTACACGCCAAAATCCGTATGATTTCAGCCCTGCGCTCATTGGCTGTCACAACGAAACCCCTCCTTTCTGTCCGGCTCATGGATAGTGTAGCGGACAAATAAGAAGGGTTTTTTCCGGTTTGAAAAATTTTTTCTAATGAATTTTTATTCATGTCGGTTCCAACTTTCTTTATGATATGTGAAAGTTGGAACTGACAACAAAGGGGCGTTCTTTGCACCCAAGTAAACTCAATGCTTTGCCAGCACGGGCATTAAAAATCTGCCGTGCCAGCAAACGCAACATTATACACAACGCGGGATATATATGCAGGACATAGGTGGCACAAGCAGATAATACGGTAAGACATAATCACAGCATAAGAAAGCCGTACCGTTCACTCGAACGATACGGCTTAACTATGCGGACAGCAAATATACAGGAAAAAAACGCTTGCATTTTTCCGCAAGCCCTGTTACAATACCACCATAGGCCAACGGTGGCAACCGTGAGGGTGTTGGTCGCACCCCCACGGCCTATGCAGGACGAGAGCGCGTCCCACACAACAGCATACACTGCACCACGAACATTATAGCCTTTTTTCCGCCTTTGAGCAAGGGGTTAAAAATGGAGTTGTGTTGACTGATATGCGGCGTGGGGATATTTCGTCCCCGCGCCGCTGTTATGTGCCTTGACGCGGAGGCTCGGAGGGGCTGAATGGACAACCCTCCGAGGCCGATGTGTCAATTTTGTAAAGGGGCGTGTACACAATGAAAAAGAAAATCCTATCCCTAGCGCTGACGCTGGCGCTCACCCTAACCCTCATCCCGGCAACCGTGGCGGACGGGGAGGACGATGACGTCTTTATTCCCCCCGGCGGCGATTCCCCAACCTTTTCCGACGTGCCGGAAGACCATTGGGCGTATGAAGCCATTGAATTTGTATACGCGGAAGGGATTTTGGTTGGATCCGGGGGCGATTCATTCGGCCCCGACTTGGTCGTCACCCGCGAACAACTGGCTGTAATAATTGGTGGCGCCAACAAAATCGACGCTTCACAAAGCGTGCCTAGCCCGACCATAGCGGATGAAGCGTCTATTTCCATTTGGGCAATCGACCGCGTCAAGCACGCGGTTGAAAATGGCTGGATGCTGCTTGACGGTGACGGCAACTTCAACCCGCAAGAAACAGTAACCCGTGAGGAAATGGCGTTTGCGGTGGCGTGGCTTGTGAAGACCGCGCAGGAGGAAGTCATCTTCTACATCGGCGACAACCTTACCTATGCCCAGTTCGCGGGCGGCTATACCGACAAAGCAGAGATAGGTGAGGACTATCTCGGCGCCGTGGGCTTCCTCAACCTTTACGGCATCATGTTCGGCACCCCGGATGGTTTTCTTCCTGCGGCACCCGTCTCCCGCGCGGAGTTGGCTATGGCTATTTACCGCGCCATGACGTGGACTTTCCCGGACGACGGCAGGACGTTTCTCGATGTGCCGAGGCAGAGTTGGATGTATGAATCCGTTGAGTATATGTATGGGGAAGGAATCATGCGCGGCCTCGGGTTTTTCGGCCCCAACGCTTCCCCAGTGTTTGGCCCGGACTTATCTGTGACACGCGACCAAATGGCCGCGATGCTCTGCAACATACATGAAATCGACGTTAATCAAAACATCCCCGACATGACCATCCCGGATATGGATAACACGCTCCCGGAGCCTCACTGGGCAACCAACCACGCCAAGCACGCGGTTGAAAACGGCTGGATGCTGCTTGACGGCGACGGCAATTTTAATCCCGGCATAACGGTTTCCCGTGAGGAAATCGCGCTTATGATGACCGGCTTGATTGACGACTACGACCAGTGGCTTGTTCCTTGGGTGGAACACTGGGTCGTTCGCGGCGACACTCTGCAAAGCATCGCGGATTCGTATGGAACAACGATTGACAACATCAAGAGAGACAATGCGAATTATTTTGCTGACCTCGACGTCAGGAACTCGATGACCGGCTTGAATATCCAAGTTGAACACGGCGTCTGCTTGAAAATCTATCTCTATGAGCCATTGGAAAAAGGTCAAACAGGTCTCATAATGAGTACGTTCAGCGACAGCCTCGAGATTTGGAGAGCCGATTACAGAGACGCTGTAGCTTATATGGTTGCCATCGGGTGGATGCCCGGGACAGGCGAGGGGTTATGGTCTCCGAGAGGTTCGGTGCCTCGCGCCCATGTGGCCGCCTTTCTGGCAAGGGCGCTGCAAGCGGATGAGGCCCCCGTTCCTGTGCGGTATCATCTGGTGACGTTTGAGAATTGGAACCAAGATATTCTCAAAACGCAAGCGGTGAGGGACGGAGAGGCCGCGACCGCGCCGTCCAACCCGACGCGCTCCGGCTGGACGTTCACCGGATGGAGCGCGGCGTTCAGCAACGTGACAAGCGACCTCACTGTGACGGCGCAGTACACACAAGACGAACCCCAAGGGCCGCCGCCGTCGACCGACACGTCACCCCAACCGTCCCCCGAGCCATCTCCCGAGCCGTCGCCTCCGCCGGAGAATACCGTGGTGGTGGAAGCGAGCGACGACGGGTCGGCGACGCTGACGAATAATCAACTGAACCAAATCCGGCAGGAGAGAATGGCGCTGGAGATTGGGTTTAGCAATGAGGACGGCGAGGCGCTGGGGACGATTGCGTTCAGCCCGGAAGCGGCGGGGCAGATGATTAGCGACGCGACGGGCGGGAGCGTCACGGTGTCGCTGGCGGCGGTGGAGACCGCGGAGCTGGACTTGTCGGGGCTGACGGAGGAGCAGGCGGAAACGATTGCGGCCCGTCCGGTGTTTGAGTTCACCGTCACCGACGCGAACAACCGGGCGATTACGCAATTCGGCGGCAACGTCACCGTCACGCTGCCGTATGAGCTGGCGGAGGGCGAGAACCCCAACGCGATTGTGGTGTACTACCTGACGGCGGACGGGATTAAGATTGTGAACGGGCGCTACGACGCGGCGACGCAGAGCGTTGTCATCACAACGCGGCACTTCTCGCTGTATGTCATCGGGTATAACCCGGTTTCGTTCACCGACGTCGCCAATAGCCACGCCAACAAAGCGGCGATTGACTTCATCGCGGCGCGTGAGATTACCACCGGCATTGGCAACAACCGTTTCGGCCCGGCGGAAGCACTCTCAAGAGCGCAGCTTCTGGTCATGCTGATGAAAGCCTTCGGCTACACCGACGAAGAAGCGGCGAACTTCGACGGCGACAACTTTGACGACGCGGACGGCTGGTACGCGGGTTGGATAGGGCTGGCCAAACGCGACAAGATTACAGCGGGCATCGGCGGCAACAAATTCGGGCTGGATACTGAGGTCACCCGTGAGCAAATGCTGCTGCTGTTGTACAACACACTGGACGCGCTGGATGAATTGCCGGAGGACGGCGACGCAGACATAGACTTTGACGCGGACGCGTTCTCAAGCTGGGCGCTCGCCGACGGGAATATAGACAAAATTGCGGCGGTGCTATCGTGGGGCGTGTATCCCGGCGGCGAGGTTGACCCGCAGGCGGACTACGCGCGGGCGCTGATGGCGCAGATGCTGTATAATCTGCTGACGCGGTAATATAGGCACAACACAAGAGAGTGTTAAGGTTACAAGCCTTGACGCTCTTTTGCTATGCCCTGTAACCTCTGCGATTGATACCACAGGGGAACGACGGTGTAAATGGGCTTTTGCGGCATAAAACAGTGTGTTCACTGAATTATTCCACAGTCCCATTGACACCGCCGCTCTCCCTGTTGGTGCGTGGTAATCAAGGCGTGAACGCCGCACGCGCTGGCGCGTTCACCCAAAATTACAGAGGAGGGCTACCCCATGAAAAGCTACACCTATTTCAAACCCATCCCCCAAACGCTGGAAGAACTCAAAGCCGCATACCGCAAGCTGGCGTTTCAGCACCACCCTGACCGCGGCGGGAGCAACGAAGCCATGAAAGCCGTCAACAACGAATACGACGCGCTGTTTCCCAAGCTCAAAAACGTACACAAGACCAAGAGCGGCGAAACCTACACCGCAAAGAACCCGACCGCTGAAACCGCCGAGCATTTCAAAGACCTCATCGCGGAGTTAATGCGGATGGATGGTATCACGATTGAGATTATAGGGTGTTTCGTATGGGTGACAGGCGACACCAAGCCGAACAGGGACAGGCTAAAGGCGTTAGGCTTCAAGTGGTCACAGAATAAAACGGCATGGTATCTCGCGCCCGATGATTACCGCAAGCGAAGCCGCAAAGACTACAGCATGGACACCATCCGCACCATGTACGGCACAGGCGGGACGATGAACAGCAGGGGGACGGTGAAGCTGGACGAAGCCACGGCATAAGGCAGGGCATAGAAAAGCGGCGCACCGTTTGGGTGTGCCGCTTCCTCTGCAAGGTCAAGCCTGTAATTTCCGAAAAATCGTGTAAAAAACGTGTAAACCATTTTTTAATCACGCAAAACCCTTGCAAATGCTGGGTTTTATGCGGTTGTGGTGGAGATAAGCGGGATCGAACCGCTGACCTCTTGAATGCCATTGGAGCGCTCTAACAGGCGGGTTAGAAAACACTCCAGCAAAATCACTATATATAGTTGTCTAAGTTAGGGTGAAATCCATATGTTGTGCGAAGTGTTTTTCCTTGATGAAAACTATACCCGGAAATATGGTCTAAGTGGTCGTCACATATCCTCAGCATATTCCAGCAGATGGATGGCATTCTGACAGGCGAATGAATGGCATACACCACCCGGTTGAATGGCACCCTAAATCACTCTAAAAACGAAGCGTATTCATCCCATGCTAACTTGCGGCTGTTCCAAACTCTCGGCGCTTCATCCCGCCGGGTAAACGGTTGAAGAAAGTTCTCAAGATATGAGTATACATCGTCAAAAGAGGGTTTTCTCTCGATGCCCGCGAGTTTATTGTATGCGTGTTCAACGTCCTGTCGGTTCGTAAAAAATTCGGCAAATGCGCCGACCTCACGGTCAGGACGCTTTTTGAACATCTCGAATATTTCCAATGTACGCACCTCCACGCAATGTGCGAGAGCGTAAATGTCCACCATGTCTTTCGCCCGTCGGAGTAGCATCCGCGTCGACATCACGGTTAATTTATCAGCCAGTATCTCATTAACAAGAACGCCCCTAACACCAATCTCTCCGTAATGATACATCATGCTTCCACTCACAGGCTTGATGCTGATATCCATAGAAAAGATTTCCTCATCCGCATCCTTGCTTCGGATGGAAATACCCGCAGATTTCTTTTCCCCATATTCCCGGAATGCAACAGCAACATATTGGTTTTGCAAATCTCCCAGCGAACGATTAATGACGTCCACCAAATCGCCCATAGATGGTGGTGTGCCAACCCAATTCGCATCAACGTCTTTCGTCTGCCTGTCCAGCGCGGTGTAACCGTTGGCCGTTAAAATGAACTTCGTGACCATTGCGCCTTTGAAAACGATGGGTGCATCCGACTCAGAAATGCGCCCCATAACCCGGTACATGAGCTTTTCTTTTTCAGTCATAGTCTATCCCTCGTCGTAATACTCGACCGCCCAATCCTTAACGGAATTGAACCGCTCCGTATGTTCGGGGTGTATGGATAATCCACCGAAACTCCCGCCGTTTGTATAATAATATCTGCTCAACCCTTCGACAAGGGATTGCTCGTCAATGCTGTCAAAGTCCGCGAACATATCGTTGAAGGTCTGGCTGACCGAAGTACAAAGCACATCGCCGAAGCGGAGATACTCAATGCCGTCAAAGGTATCGACGACGCAATACTTGACGTTTTCAAACGGCCCCGGTTGCCTCGCGTAGACATCTATTGTCTTCTCCCGCATATATCCGCTGAATAGTTCCAAATGCTCCAAAGCGGATGTGCGTCGCAGAATCATGTCTCTGCCGCCGACAACAGCTCTGTGCCAAGCTCTGTTTGTTATGAAATTATCGCTGAATACGGACATCATACGAACGCACCTCCTCTACACCTATGTTACAATATCGGCCTCAGAAAGTCAAGAGGTTGTGTCTCGTACCATATTTCAATTTATATCACGATCCAAAGAGAGGAGAGCGTACAGCAATGCTCAACAAAGGTCACATGTACATCGGCGACACCGCATACACTCTGCATGAACTCAAGACGGGAAACTTTTACCGCTTCGATATCGTAAAAAACGGTGCGGAGTTTCACATGGATGTTGATTCCATTCTCTTTTCGTACTACAAGACCAAGAGACGCAAGAGTTACGGGGATGCTGCGCTTTATCAGAAGTACATCGATACGGTGACCCACGCAAAAAAGATGCACGGGAATAAAGTCAGCGCATCAAAATGGAAAGGCGGTAGGTTTGTCCACACGGTTCAGAAAGGTATAGCAGGCTGCCGTTTTGTCACGCAGACACATAACGGCAAATGGTTTTGTGAGCTATACGAGCATAACGACATAGTCATCGTCATGCGTTTATCGTATGAAAATTACAAAATTGCAATGATTCCTTCTAATGACAGGGAATACGAATATCAAAAAGAACCAAAGCCTTCAATCGACGAAATTGATGCGATTACCGGAGATGCAGACATAGCTGAGGTCAAAATGATTGGCGATGCTTTGTTGCCAAAAGGGTTACTCTATGGAGAGAACTTATTGAATGTGTTTTCCGACAAGCTGCTCGTGGTACTGCCGCGAATCAGCCCACATACCAACCGCAATCTGCGTTTGGCAAACGCCTATGTGAACTTGGTCGGGTTCTTTCAAAAACGGCATGGGATAGAAACACATGTCATCTCTTCCGCAGAGAGCTATGTTGTCGTCCCCAAATTGAAAGATGTCAAAACTGTTTTGGCAGTGCATCCGGCTGACGTTGCGTTCGTCAATCAAAAAGTCATGCCGTTGGACGAGGATGCACAGGATATTTTGCATCAGGATGCATTTACCGCGGCCACAGACAAGGCGCCTTTAATACGCAATCAGAGTATTGAAGAGCGATTTGTCGATGTTACTGCCAGAGAGAAGACGGCGGTCAACTATATCGCGCAAAAATATTATGATATCGTCGTAGATTTTGAGAACCCTTGGAATTCGGCATATAAACTCAAGCCAACGGTAGCAACAATCTATCTCAGAGTGTCAGCACATAACATGACGGTCAAGGGTTACATAAACGGTGAACCATTAGGCGACTTATGTGCGCTGCTTATGTACGACGGTGCGTGCAAACCGCTTGGAAGTTGGAAGGAGGAGCCGGAATGACTTAACTTCAGATGATTGAAACAGTTTCCCCGCTACCACAGTATTGAAATGTACTGTGGTTTTTTGCGTCTTTTTATCAAAAAACTAAAACTTGGAGGAAAAAACCATGCGAATCGAATTGCCAATTATCAACGAGCCGGACGCGGGCTTATGCACCAGTGCAGACCTTACAGGCAACGGGCAAATGTCCAAGATACTCATTTCTACTTATTGCCGCAACACCTACATTTCGGAATCTCTGTACAACCGACTTGAGGGCGAAAGCCTACAACTTCTGCCCGAAACCAACACTGACAGCTCTGCTTATTATCTGAATGATTTGACGAATGCGAAGGCCGGAGTCATAAAGTCGCTCCGACTGCCCGGACGCATCTTGCCAGATGTTTCCGTTGTTGTCACGCAGTCATTCCCGGCATACAAATGCGATATGGTGTTGGGCATCCCAATCATAAGCGCATTTGGGCGGTGCGAAATAGACCCTGACAAAGGCTTCATCGTACTATCGGACGAGCAATAGACGGATTGTTAATGCAGACGAACAAACCATATTGGGAAGGAGAGACAAAGACATGACCCCACATGAAATGTTTTTTGACGTAATGCCTACCGTATCAATTATCTATAAAGAATACGGTTTCATTCCGGCGGAAAGCGAAATTTGCGAGATTAGTAAGGAGCAATACGCAGCTTATAAAAGTCAGGGCGGGGATATATCAAAGAAGCTGTATACTGTCATTCCAAAGGGCTGTAAGGCTTCAAGAGTGAGCAATGAAATTGGCCTGTTGACCGAAGCGGACATTTCCAAATTGATGAAGGCGGCAAGCCTTCTCCACAAGTATGCTAAGGAGGGAGGGTGTAAAGCCGAAGACAGCAAAAGCGTTCTCGCATATGCGGCAAAATGGCTACCTTCAATCTTTACGAAGGGGACGAGATTTGCGCGCGATCAAGGAACATAGTGTCATCAGGCAAAATAAAGCGAGCGGCAGTCAGAGGAATCTGGCTGCCGCCTTTTCATGGAAAATCTCAATGAGGAGAATGAAGATGAACCGCATTACCAAAGAAAGGCTGCAAGAATTGCAGGGTTTGGCAAAGCTGCTCGCCGTAATGGGCGTTAGAAATAATACTGAGTTGGAACATCTGCATCGCGGAATCTCGCCATCTTCGGACATCGGAGATTATTCCGATGTTAAGGTGGTATTGCCAGCAGGCAAAACCTCCTCATCCGAGTCAGCAAACCACGCCCAATGGCAATAAGACATATCTAAGCCGAGGTTTTCGCTTATATCTTCAGGGAGTTCTAAAACCTGTGCCATCAGCGAACCCCAACCGCGCATACTCAGACACAGCTTTTGATTTGTGTCAAAATACGGGGTTCCATATTTGCCATACTGATGATAGTTTCCTGTGAATCTGTACCCGTGCCGTCTCATATGCTGAACGGTTATTTCATAGGCCATATCCTCTTCTAGCTGGTCATCAATAGCATGATATTTTTCATCGTGCCAATTTGTAAAGCCAAGCAATTCCATATAAATACAGTCCTCCTAAACGCCATTTTATTTATAGCATATCAGATTTCACGATAATTTCAAGCGTTTTATGCTTTCCCATTCTTCCGATTAACCCACTCAACCGACATATCCATCGCGGCGCGACACGCGTTGGTTTGGTCAAGGGAGTTGAGCATAACAAAATCATGGATGATAGCTTCCATCCGGGCGGCCGTCACGTCAACGCCCGATTCCCGGAGTTTTGTCGCGTACATCTCACCCTCGTCACGCAGGACATCGGCTTCGCCGGTAATCACCATGGCGTCAGGCAGACCACGCAGTTGCTCCGTTGCCGCCCGCAACGGAGAAGCGGTAATCTCATGGCGGTCTTTTTCGGAGGTCGTATACTGATCCCAGAACCACATCATCCCTTCCCGGTAGAGGTAGTAATCGGTCGCAAACTGTATGTATGACGGGGTGTCAAAATAAGCGTTGGTTACAGGGTAGTACATCAGTTGCTTGTAGATTTTGGGGCCGTTGCGGTATTTAGATAAAATGGTCATCACCGTCGCCATATTGCCGCCGACACTGTCCCCGGCGACAGTCAGGGTGTTTATCTTCCATCCCATCTGCGACGCCAAACCGGGCAGGGCGCACAGGAGAGCATAACACTGCTCGATGGCAACAGGGTACTTAGCTTCAGGCGAAAGACTGTACGCTCACATCGGCACACATACCCGCCGATATAAAATGCCGCTGTACATACGCACGGACAAGGGCGATGTTCTGCTCATGTGTAAGTTCTATGGGTAGTGCCAACTCAATCTCCCGCGCAAGCTGTGCGACGCCGCTTTTCTCTTTTTTCTCCACGGCGTTCCATAATGTAGAACGGTTTGCGTATTCGGCGGGAGCATGGATGGGGAGCATGATTTCTGTATGGATTATACCGCGCTTGCTGGTATAATCATGTGTCATACCGTCATAATGATTTGTGATGGTTTCAGCGGCACGGTAAGCCGCTGCCGCGACTACGGATTTGCCTTTGCCGCGACTGATAATCTTGATACTGCAATGATAGATTGCCATTGTGCCGCCTCCTTCCATTCGTTTTTCTATTTGCGCCGATAGGCGCAAATGCTCTCCGCAGGAGCGCAATACCACGCGGAGCGTGGTATATAAGTGCGCCCTTGTCCAAAACAAGGGTGGGAGCGGTTAAGCTCGCCACCCTTGCCGTTGCTTAGTTTCGCCGCCGCTGTTTACGCCGCGTTGCCTGTCGTTGCCGGGATTTTTGCTGTGGGTTCTGCGGCGGTTGTGCCGTCATCCTGTTGAACAATCGGTTCGGTCGGCGGCGGGAGTAATCCTTTGAGGATTTTCTCGGCGAAACCTGTGAGCAGGGTCTTGTCGAGGAAGATTTGGAATTGCTCTTTCGAGAGCGGTACTGTGTTGGGCAGGATGCTTTCCAAGTACCCGGCACGTTCGCAGAGCCGCTTGGTTCTCGCCTTGCGTTCTTCCTCTTTTTGTCGTTGCAGAAGTTCCTTTTTGTAGTTGATAAGCTGCTCGATTTCCAGTTCGGTATCAATGATTCGCTGTTCCGTTGTTTTACGCATAGTGTGGGTTTCTCCTTTGTTATGTTGATTTTTGGGATGGAGAAACCACCCGACCGCCTTCCGGTAGCCGGGTGGCTCCGAAAGGGGTCTTATGCGCTTTGGGCTGCGGCTTTTTTCTTTGCGGCGGTACGGCGGGCGGATGCGCGGCGTTTTGCGCGTATTCTATCTGCATTTTCCAACGCGATGCGTTCCGCCTCGATTTCCTCCGCTGACCGTAAATCAGGAACATCGAATTTGCCAATGTAATTCAGGTACACTTCAACTTCCTGTGTCCGTGTTCCCAGACCGCGCCCTTGCGCGGTTCTACCCTCAGACCATTCGCCCTCATGCACTACGATTTTGTCGATAAACTCTGCAATCATCGTTCCGTTAAGTTCATCAAAATGGGTGTATCTTTGGGCTAACCCCACAAACTTATCGGCTCTTGTGCTGTCGCTGTTGAATGCGTCAAGTTCATTTTGGAGGGCGGCGGTTTGGTCTTTCAAGTCTGCCTGTTCCTGCTCATAGGTCGCCGCCATTTGGGTGAAGCGTTCTTCGGGCAATAAACCCTTGACTTTGTCCTCATAGATGGATAATATCAGCTTATCCAGTTCGGCAATACGGCGCTGGTTTTTTGCGATTTGCTTTTGGTGGATTTTCACTGCCGTACCATTGCGGAGAACCGATTGTTGGCGGACGAGTTCCATAAACTCTGCTTCATGCTCACGAACAAAGCCATTGGTCTTTTGCAGGACATCGATGATAATCTCTTTTACCGCCCGAGTGCATATTTGGTGTGCGGAACACTTCTTGCCGGGATGGTGAAACCCCATCTTATGAGTAGAACACTCATAAATGTCTTCGGCTCTTGTCAGGTAATGCTTACCGTTATGCGCCATCTTTTGGTATGCGCGCCCGCGCCGGTTGTACATTTTCGCTCCGCAGTCGGCACAGAATAACAGTCCGGTCATGGGGTGCGGCGCGCCGTGGTCGTTATGGCGGCGCGGCGTTCCGCGCAGCTTCTGAACGGTGTCGAAGGTTTCTTGGCTAATGATTTTTTCATGGGTATTTGCGAATACCAGCCACTCTTCTTTTGGGGTTTTCGTCTGCTTGTTGCTCTTGAAATTCTCTTTTTTGGTTCGCAGGTTGACGGTGTGGCCACAGTATTCGGCTTTGGACAGAATGCAAATTACCGTCGTGCCACGCCAGTAATATGGATGCTCTTTGTTGTACCTATCCCGGTATGACCCGATGCCCCTGCTACCCAAATAATATGACGGACATTCCACTTGGTCGGCTGTGAGCCTCTTTGCGATTTCATGCGGCCCGATTCCCTCGACTGCCATGCTGTAAATCCTCTTGACTATTTGGGCAACTTCGGGATCAATCAACCATTTATGTTTATCATTCGGGTCTTTGAGAAAACCATACGGAACATTCCCGGTCATGGGTTTACCGGATTTCGCTTTCGCGGTGAAAACAGTTTTCAGTTTCTTGCTTGTGTCGCGGGCGAACCATTCCGCGAACAGGGCGCGTAGGGGTGTGAAGTCGTCCTCGCCGCGCTCACTATCGTAGTTGTCATTGACGGCGATCAGGCGCACACCTTTCTCACGAAATAATTCACGGTACAGACCAGCGCGTAAGTAGTCCCTGCCGAGCCTGCTGCCGTCTTTGATACATATACAGGCAACCTCGTCGGCTTCGACCTTTGCGATGAGTTCCTGCCAGCCCGGCCTGTCCCAGTTGGTGCCGGAATAGCCGTCATCGCATATATGGATATACGGCGTTAGTCCGTTGCGTTCGGCGTATTCCTCCAATAGCTGGCGTTGGTTGAGGATTGAGTTAGACGACCCTTGCAGCTCATCGTCCCGGCTCAACCTTTCGTACAGGATATTGACCTTTTGCTTGTTCATTTCTGCCTCGTCCTTCCGGCAGTCTGAACCGTTTGCGGCACATTGGGCGTTAGGCAATTTTCTCTACCTCCCGCTCAATCAGTCGGAAGATTTTATCCTCCAAAGTTTCGGCGCCGGTGTCACTGAAACGGACGTTCACAGTAAACATTGTGGAGCCAATCCGCTTTTGCAACATTAACGGCTCGCGTTCTCTTGAAACGGTCGTTGCCGCACTTGCGCCTTTATCCGGCGCGGTGGTGGTTGTAGTCATAGATTGACCCCCTTTATTCATTTTTCAAAAAAAGATACATTGATAGAGAGTACGTATCGGCGTCGCTCCTTTCGCTTCCGTAGATTTGCCGGGATTTAGCGGAGGCTTCATTAAAGCCCGGCAGAAATAAAATAACCGCACTCTGAATCAAAAAAACCGGCAACGATGTCCGCGACAAAGCGCGGGACTGTTCCCGATGATACTGACAGAAATGCGGTTGCACCAACACTATGCCATCGTTCCTGACGCCGGTTACGCCTACGGCAGGGCGTCGTTTCTCCGTGACACTGGCAGACCGCCCGTCGTAGCGCACATCACAGCTTTCGCCGTTCTTTCTACTTCGGTTCCATTGAAGCCACTCTTTGTGAACTTCGGAACCTTTTCAACTTCGATGCGCTCGGAGCCAGTTGTCTGCCAAGGAGGTCACGGTTACCTGAAACCTGTGACTTGCGCCGCGCCTCCGGCAGCGGAAGTCGTTCCAGTATCCTAACATAATGCGATGTTATTCAGTTGTGCGCTCAGTATAGCAAGGCTTCCCGCGTCTGTCAAGATGATTTCGGGCAATTTGCACAAGTTCTCCGTTATGCACAACGAGTTTTTTGATTATTTGGTCTTTATTTGACACCAGGGTACCCGTATGGTTCATTAGCGACAAAAAACACAGGACGAACACAAAAGAGGATTATCATTGATATATCAGACTTTATACGGCTTTTCCGTATTTTGGACGCAACACATGACAGCCTGCTTTCGTGTTCGTCAATTTGCACAATGGATTATCCGTCAGCAGTAAACCAATTCTGCGAGGATAACTTCATGGGCGATGTCGCGGTTTGGTATCGTTGCCAGCCGGGTTGCCGCCGCTTCGTCAATCTCCCGGCAGAGAGGGTATAATCGCTCCGACAGCAAAAGTGTGTTGTAGAGGATTGGCCTGTGTTCCCGTAGGAACGCCTTGTGCATACGCCCGTATCTGCCTAACGGTTCCACCATATCGGGCGGCGGGTCGCTGAGGATGATATTTGGCAGAAGGTAATCGCCAACAGGGATGTATTCGAGTTTGCTCATAGCCTTGTCCTTTCCCGGCTTATAGCCGATGCGTGTCCGTCCGTCTGGTGCCGCAAACAGTTGAACCGCCAATAAAATAGAGGGTACTTTTAACTGTACCCTCTACATCATATAGCGTCCCTCGCGTCTGAATTGAAGTGTATTTCCACTTCGTAGACTACGGAGCCTATCCGCTTCCGCATAGTCAATGGGTTGCTGTTTGCGCTGCTTCCCCGTCCTGCGCCCGCAGGCGCGGAAGGGCGCAGCGTCACGCTGCCTGTCTGCATATTCAGATGGCCCCCTTTCAAAAATGTTGGTTTGTGAGTTTTGGATGCCGGGTGTTTGCTTTTACGCGACCGCTTATTTTTGGGCAGGCTCCGCTCACTCGCATAATGTCGGGAACCTTTCTGTCCGCCTCCCGATTTGCCCGGGCGGTAGCGTCTCTTGCTGCAACGGCACGACAGCTCACAGCGGGATACCCGCCGCGAGGGTTTTCCGCCTGCTTCGGCGGGGAGTCTCCTTTCTGCCTCGGACTTTCACCGGCGACTATTTGAATGAGGCTGCCAGCCTCGGTGCTGTTGCGGTATCACCGCTCCTTTCCGCCCCCGGCGTGGGCATAAAAATCGCCGGACTCGATTCCCGCAATACTGCGGAACCTGTCCGGCTCGCCGTATTCAGTTGTGTCGGCGGGCAGTCTGTCAACCCCTTTCGGAGCGACCGTCTGCCCGCTGATGGGTTCAGTATAGCACATATGTTTGGCATTGTCAAGAGCGATGCAAGCAGCTTTGAAAACCAAGCTGTGCCAAACCTTCCCCTCATATACATGGAAAATCCGAGGGGGTTTTCGGAACTCGTTTTTGAAAATTGTGAAAAGTTTTTTTCATCACCAAATGGGTAAGCTCAAAATTGAGCCGTCAAAAATTTTCTATTGACTTTTTTCAAAAACTGAGTATAATGAAGATGTACCGAATGGTACACAAATGTTTCTCCGCTCATCGGTATGCGGAGTCGAAATAAGTGGCCGATTCCAAATGCTTCTCCGCTCACCGGCACGCGGAGTCTAAATAAAATGGCCGGTTACAAATGGCTTTAAGGCTCCGTCCGACGATGGAGCCTTAACCTATGAAGGACGGTACACATATGGAACAGGGGCAGTTTTGTTTTATTACGGATGCGTTTTTCACCATCCACGACAAAGAGCATAAGCTGATGCGAAATCGGGAAACGTTTGACGGCAAAGAGCATGGTCGTCCGTGCTTCTATGCCTTTGAGGACAGGCGAACCCCGTTCATCCTCTGGTGCATCCCGGTATCATCAAAAGTTGATAAATATATGCGGATATACAATCATAAACTCGCAAAGCAACGTGAAAAGGGAATCCATAAGCCTAAATGCAGCACCATTCGCTTCGGAGATGTCATGGGCGCGAGGAAAGCGTTTTTGATTCAAAATATGTTCCCTGTTACAAAGAAGTACATCGGGGAGATATACATAAACAGGCTGACACAGGAAGCCGTCCGTATTCCGCAAAACATGGAGCGCGACATCATATTTCATGCGGATGAAATTCTCAGGCTGGTGAAGAGCGGCAACAAGCACCTTGTTTTTTCCGATATTATCAAGACTTACAATGACCTCAACACAGAATTGGAGAAATGAGCCAACAAAAAGCACGACGCCCTGTTTCGGGGCGTCATGCTTCTACAGTTAAGCGTATACCACTTCGTCAAGCATCATCTTCTCCGCTATGCGCCGTATCTCGGTCATGTGCGCCGCCAACGCGAGACCATCGGCGGCTTTGTCAAGCCGCGCTTGTGCAGACCGTTGGACTTCCCGAAGGTGCGGGAACAACCGCTCTGTCAACAGCAATCGGTTGTAGGTAATCGTGCGGTGTTCTTTGAGATATGACCGCCGCATGGCTCCGTACTTGGTGATTGGCTCGGGCAGTTCCCGTGGCGGCTCGTTCAAGACGATGTTCGGCAAGAGGTAGTCGCCGTGGCGCGTGTAATCAATCAGCGCCATTTTTGACCCCTTTCTGCGGCGTTCTGCCGCTTGGTATGAGTAGGCGAGGGCAAGTCCTTTCCGCGAATGATCTTACGTTTACAGGGCGACTGTCGCGCTCCTGTTGCTCCGCATCATCCCCCTTTTTCCGTGCCGTTTCATTTATGCCGTAAGTGAGGCGGCTGTATGCTTTTTAGTAGGTGCTTGGATAGCACCCCTATCAGCATACAGCGTCTTCAATCACTTTTTTTCCATACAACCCTTTTTCAAAGGAGATGAAATGGATATCATGCTTGGACACGTCGGAAATTCTTGTGTATTCAACTTCGAAGGGTTGCCCCTTGCATGTTACGCCATATAGACCTTCTTCACAGACACATATAAACGACCGTGAAGCTTTAACTCTTTTAAGAAAAGAAGGAAGGCCTATTAGCGATACAAAGCCAAACAATAGTGCTGCATTTCTATATGTTCCCCTATCAGAAGACCACGGGTGTGTGTTGAAGAAATTGTAAGCACAGACGATTGCAATAATAATACATATAATAGACCCAAAAAAAGCCGTCCGGGGAAGACGGCTTGCGCGGTTTTGGCACAAGCCGACTCCAAGCGTGCTGATTATATGCCATACGGCGCGGCATGTCAAGGGTTTTTTGAAAATTGTTCGTAGAAGGCGGGGTTTTGGCCGGCGGCCGAGAGCATGAGCTTGATGCGGTTGAGCTGGTTGACCTCCGACGCGCCGGGGTCGTAGTCGATGGGGACGATGTTGCTTTGCGGGAACATTTCCCGCAGCTTGCGGATCATCCCCTTGCCGGTGACATGGTTGGGCAGGCAGGCGAACGGCTGGGCGCAGATGATATTGGGGACGCCCCGCTCAATCAGCTCCACCATCTCCGCCGTCAGCAGCCAGCCCTCGCCGCACTGGTTGGCGACCGACAGGACGCCCTCGGCCTTTTCGGCAAGCTCATAGATCGAAGCCTCGGCTTCAAGCCGCGCCGAGCCGCGCAGCTTTTTCTTGATGGTGTTTTCATAGCGGTTTACCAGCCGGACGGCCAGCTTCATCACGGCGGCTTTGACGCCCGACGTGCCTAAAAGCCGATGGCTGACGACGACGTTGAGGAAGGTGTACTGGAAAAACCCTACCAAGCCCGGGATGACCGCCTCAAAGCCCTCGCGCTCGATGACGGCGACGGCGTTGTTGTTGGCGTCGGGGTGGAACTTGACCAAGATCTCGCCCACCAAGCCCACGCAGGGTTTGCGCGGGATGTCCCGCAGCGGCAGCGCCTCGAAATCTTTGATGATACGCCCCGCCGTTTTTGAGAGGCTCAGGCGCCCTTTGCGCCGGAAGGTCTCCGAGCAGGCGGCCAGCCATTTGCGGCAGAGCGCGTCCGCGCTCCCGGGCGTCTCCTCATACGGGCGAGTTCGCAGCAGCGCGTTTTGCAGCAGGTCTCCTAAAACAAACGCTTTCAGCGCGCTGTCAATCATCCGCAGCGTCCACACAATCCCGGAATTTTTCTCAATGCCGCCCACGCTCAGCGCCGCCACCGTCACCTGTCCCAGCCCCGCTTCCCGCAGAGCGCGGCGCAGCAGCGCCACGTAGTTGGTGGCGCGGCACCCCCCGCCCGTCTGCGTGAGGAAAATCGAGGTGTTGTCCGGGTCATACCGCCCCGACAGCATGGCCCGCATCAGTTGTCCCACCACCACGATGGTCGGGTAGCAGGCGTCGTTGTTGACAAAGCGCAGGCCCGTTTCAACGTCGGCGTGGCTTACCGTCTTGAGGATGTGAAAATTATAGCCGCAGCGGCGGAAAAGCGCTTCCAGCAGCTCAAAATGCACCGGCGACATCTGCGGTGCCAAAACGGTGTGCCGCTTTTTCATCTCCTGCGTAAACTCCCCGCGCCGGTAGGTATAGTCGCTTGAGCTTGGGCGGGCGGACGGCCCGCTTTGAAGGGCGGCGGCCAGCGAACGGATGCGGATGCGCGCCGCGCCGAGGGAGTTGATTTCGTCTATCTTCAGCGCGGTGTAAATCTTTCCCGAGGCGGCCAAAATCTCCTGCACCTGCTCGCAGGTCACGGCGTCCAGCCCGCAGCCGAACGAATTGAGCTGCACCGTTTGCAGATTGGGATGCGCCCCGGCGTACGCCGCCGCGTCATACAGGCGGGTATGGTACATCCACTGGTCGAAGACGCGCAGGGGCCGCTTGGCCGGCGCGAGACGGGAGACGGAATCCTCGGTCAGCACGGCAAAGCCCAGCGAGGCAATCATGCCCGGCAGCCCGTGGTGGATTTCCGGGTCGGCGTGGTAAGGCCGCCCGGCAAGCACCACGCCCGTCTTCCCCGTCTCCTCCAGCCATTTCACCGTCTCCCGGCCCCGCCGCGCCATATATGCCTGAAAAGCGTCCATTTCGCGAAAGCCCGCGTCGAGGGCGCGCTTGACTTTGTCTCGGGGGATATTCCACCCCGCCAGCGTTTCGGTCAGCGTTTGGGCCATTTTGCCTCTGTGCGCGAGGGAGAGGAAGGGTTTCAGCAGGCGTATCCCTTTTTGCTCCAGTTCATCCATGTTCGCGCCGATAACCTCGGGATAGGACTGGACGATGGGGCAGTTGTAATGGTTGCTTGCCGCCGCGTTTTCCTTGCGCTCATAGGTGACGCAGGGGTAGAAGATTGTTTTGACGCCCCGGTGTATCAGGTCGCGGATATGCCCGTGGGCCAGCTTGGCGGGGTAGCAGAGGCTTTCGGAGGGGATGGTGGCCATCCCTTCCTCAAACAGCGTATGGTCGCTCCCGCGCGAGAGGACGACGGAAAAGCCCAGCGTTGTCAAAAACGTGTGCCAGAGCGGATAGTTTTCATACATATTCAGCGCGCGGGGCAGGCCGATGCTGCCGTTCGGCGCCGTTTCGGGGTCAAGGGATTGGTAAGCGAAGAGCCGCTCATATTTTTCGTCCGCCAAATTGGGCAGGCTTTCCCCGGACACCCGCCGCGGGCCGCGCCCGACGCCCCCGCCTTTTTCACAGCGGAAGCCGCTGACCAGACGCCGCCCCCCGGAAAAGGACGAGACGGTCAGCTTGCAGGCGTTGGGACAGGCGGCGCAGGAGGTTTGCGTCACCTTCTCCGGCTGTATCTCCTCCAAATGCCCGGCGGCTATCACCGATGAGCGCGTCCCGTCCGTATGGCGGTCGGCGGCCATCAGCGCCGCGCCGTACGCGCCCATCAGCCCCGCGACGTCGGGACGCGTCACGTTTGTCCCGGCCGTTATTTCAAAGCAGCGAAGGATGGCGTCGTTGTGAAACGTGCCGCCTTGAACCAGAATGGTTTTGCCCATCTGCTCGGGCGATTGGAGCTTGATGACCTTAAACAGCGCGTTGCGCACCACCGAATACGACAGCCCGCAGGAGATATCGCCGACGCTCGCGCCCTCCTTCTGCGCCTGCTTGACGCGGGAGTTCATAAACACGGTGCAGCGGGTTCCCAAATCCACCGGGTTTTCCGCGTCCAGCGCGCGGGCGGCAAAATCAGACACGCTCAGCCCCAGCGCCTCGGCAAAGGTTTGGATAAACGAGCCGCAGCCGGAGGAACAGGCTTCGTTGAGCAGCACCGAATCCAGCAGACCGTTGCGGATGCGGAGACACTTCATGTCCTGCCCGCCGATATCGAGGATGAAGTCCACATCGGGCGCGAACGCGCGCGCGGCGCGGGCATGGCAGACCGTCTCAATCTCTCCGCAATCGGCGCGCAGGGCTGTTTGGAGAAGCTGTTCGCCGTATCCGGTCACGGTCACGCCGCCGATATAGGCGCTGGGCGGCAAGCGCCCGTATATCTCGCGCAGGGCTTCGGCGGCGCGGGGCAGGGGCGCTCCCTCGTTTTTGGAGTAGTATGTATACAGAATCCGCCCGTCCCGCCCGGTCAGCACCGCCTTGATGGTGGTGCTTCCCGCGTCAACGCCCAGAAAGCACGCGCCTTCGGCGTGGCTGATGTCGCCGCGCGGCGCTTTGGCCCGGCCGTGCCGCTCGCGGAAGGCGCGCAGCTCTTCCTTAGAGGCGAAAAGCGGCGCCAGCCGGGGGATATCGGCGTCAATCGCTCCGGCGCCCCGGAGACGTTCCGGCAGCTCGGACAGGGACATCGCGTCTCCCTCCGCGCCCAGCGCGGCGCCCAGCGCGATAAACACTTCGCCGTGGCCCGGCGTGACAAACTCGCAGCCGCCGTCCTTCAGCGTCCGCTCAAACGCGGCGCGCAGCTCCGACATATACGCCAGCGGCCCGCCGAGGAACACAACCCGCCCCTTGACGGGCTGTCCGCACGCCAGTCCGGCGATGGTCTGGTTGACGACCGCCTGAAGCACCGAAGCGGCGAGGTCGCCGTGCGGCGCGCCTTCGTTGAGCAGCGGCTGCATGTCGGTCTTGGCGAAGACGCCGCAGCGGGAGGCGATGGAATAGAGCGATGTATAGTCCTTCGCCAGCTCGTTCAGCCCGGCGGCGTCGGTTTGCAGAAGCGCCGCCATCTGGTCGATGAACGCGCCCGTGCCGCCGGCGCAGGTGCCGTTCATCCGCTGGCTGACTTGCGGCTTGAGGAAGGTGATTTTCGCGTCCTCGCCGCCCAGCTCTATAACCACGTCCGCGCCGGGGACAAAGCGGCGCACGGCAAGCGTCCCGGCGGCCACTTCCTGCACAAAGGGCAGGCGGAGCGCCGCCGAGGCTCCCAGCCCCGCCGAGCCGGTCATCCGCACGGCGGCGCGCACCCCCGGCAAATCCTCCGCGATTTCGTCAAAGAGCAGGGACATTTCCCGTGAAATATCGCTGCGGTGGCGGCGGTAGCGGCTGTACAGAACGGCGTCGCCGCCGTCAAGCAGCACGGCCTTGATGGTCGTACTGCCAATGTCTATCCCCAAGCGGTATGTGTTTTCATTCATTGTTATCTTTCCTATTCCGTTGCAGAATACAGCAGCATAAAGCCCTGTTCCGCAAATTCCAGCTTGTGCGAGTCGGCGGCGGAGACGACGGGGATGAGGGGCGGGTCTATATACAAATCGTCGTCGGGCAGGGCCGCAAACAGCAAGTCAAACGTCCAGACAAACATGGCCATATCCTGCCCCGCCGCTTCAAAAAAACCGTCCTTGGCCGTCGCGTCGAAAACCCAAGCGTCCAGCGGGCGCTCTCCCGCCGCCGCCCGCAAATCGTCCAGCAGCCGTTCAACGGCGGCGACCGGCCCGATCTCCAGCTCCTCCTCGCTGTAGCGAATCTGGTTCAGCCCGCCCACAGGGGGAAAGCCCACATGACTCAGCAGCACCCGGTCAAACCCCGCCTCATACGCGTCCAGCGTCTGACGGATGATAAACGCCCGGACTTCGGGCAGGTAGAGGTTGAGCCAGCGGCGGTCGAGCGGGTCGCGGAAATTTACGCCGGTCGTATGCTTGAGCGCCCAGTCGGCGTTGGCGCCGAACGGCACGGTGCTGTCGGCACAGGCGGAGATAACCGCCGTCAGGGTCAGCTTCGGGTCGGATAACGTCTCCAGCGCGGCGGTCAGAATCGAGGGGTTGACGATGGTTCCCCGGACGTCCTTGTATTCCAGCGCGATGATGGTGATGCTCTCGTCCGCCGCCCTGCGGCGGATGCTGTCCAGCTCCGCGATATCCCCCAGCATGGGCAGCGGGAGAAAGAGGGCGCGCACCTGCTCCGGGATTCTTGGCGCGGGCGGCGGCGAGGGAGACGGCTGCGGAACGGGAGACGGCGAGGGAGAGGGAGGATCTTCGACGATGACATAGGGCGGCGTCGGGGAAGGGGGTCTTCGGCCAAACCGCGCCAAAAACGGAAGCTCGACGCTCAGGCCGTCCTCGGTATAGGAGATATAGTCGGGTAGGACGAAAACGCACAGCGCCGCCACGCCGCACAACAGCAAAATGAGGACGACCGCTCGAATCCGGCGGTGCTTTTTCTTGCCGTAATATGAACCGTATTTGGGCATTTCGTCACGCTCCAAGCACGCCCGGCTCTATCCTTCCATCAATCGCGGCCCGCGATCCAGTTTCGCGTCAACAATCAGCTTGCGGGGACACTTTTCGGCGCAATCGCCGCAATCGCTGCACTTTTCAAAGTCGATGGACGCCAGATTGTCCTCCACGCGGACGGCTTTGGGGATGCATACCTTCTCGCAGATGCGGCAGCCGAGGCAGCCGATGTCGCAGACCTTCCGCAGCGTTCCGCCCTTCTCGCGCGAGGAGCAGGGGATATGGACGTCGGCGTGGTACGGCACAGGGACGATAATCTGCTTGGGACATTCGGCGATGCAGCTCATGCAGGCCGTGCAGCGTTCGGGATCCGCGACCGATACCCCGTCCACGACGGAAATCGCCCCGGAGGGACACACCCGCGCGCAGGAGCCCAGCCCGATACAGCCGTAGGAACACTCCTTGGGGCCGCCGCCGAGCCGCATGGCGGCATGGCAGTCGTCGATGCCCTCATACTCGAATTTGTTTTTGGCGCGTACGCCGCCCGAGCAGCGCACCAGCACGGTCATGCGCGTCTCGTCCTCCGTCTCGGCGGGCGCGTCTTCCTCCACAACCGTCCTCGCCGGGAACAGGCGTCCCGCCAAGGCCAGAAAAAGCCCGATGACCGCGCCCAGAACGCCCAGTATCCATACAGCCGTCCACACACCCATTGGGTATCATCTCCACATTATCTTAAAATATCCGCATCCCGGCAAAGCCTGTAAAGGCCAGCGCCAGCAGCCCCGCCGTGATTAACGCTATCGGAAACCCCTCGAAGGCTTCGGGGTGTTCGGAAAACTCCAGCCGCGCGCGTATCGAGGAAAAGAGCAGCAGAGCCAAGGAAAACCCCACGCCCGACATGAAGGCAAACAAAACGCTCTCGATAAAGCCGTTCCCGCTGTCGCGGATGATGAGCGCCACGCCCAGCACGGCGCAGTTGGCGGCAATCAGCGGAAGGTAGATGCCCAAACGCGTAAACAGCTCGGGGGCGTGCTTTTTCAGCGTGATTTCCGCGAATTGCACCATCGCGGCGATGACCAGAATAAAGGCGATGGTACTCAAATGCTCTACATCAAACGGGATAAGCAGATACTGCCGTATCGCCCACGAGGCGGCGGCGGCGGCCGTCATCACAAAAATGACGGATAGGCTCATGCCCAGCGCGGTGTCTGTTTTCTTTGAAACGCCTAAGAACGGGCAGACGCCTAAAAAGCGCGTCAGCACGAAATTTTCAATCAGGATCGCGCCAAGGCTCAGGGTGACGACCTCTTGCCATGTCATACCGTTTCCCTCGCTTTCCCCCGTTTGCGGACAGCCTGCGTCGCCGCGATGACCAAGCCCAGCGCGAAAAATCCGCCGGGCGGCTGCGCCATGACGGCGATTTCGGGAACCGCTTCGGGCAGAACGCGGAAATCAAAGAGCGTCCCGGCGCTTAGAAGCTCGCGGAGGGCGGCAACGGCTATCAGCGCGGCCAAAAAGCCCATCCCCGCCGTCAGCCCGTCGATGGCTGACCGTACCACGCCGTTGCGGTAGGCGAAAAGCTCCGCTTGGGCAAACAGAATGCAGTTGACCACAATGAGCGGGATGAAGATGCCCAGCGCTTCCGACAGCGCGGGGAAATAGGCTTGGAGCAGCAGGTCGGCGACCGTGACAAGCGCGGCGATGATGACGGTAAACGCGGCGATGCGCACCTTTGCGGGAATGAGCTTTCGGAGGGATGAAATGATGATGTTGGAGCCGAGCAGCACCGCCATTGTCGTCAGGCCCATGCCCGCGGCGTTCATCATCGTCGTCGTGGCCGCGAGCGCCGGGCATAGCCCCAGCAGCAAAACCAGCGTCGGGTTTTGGTCGATGATTCCGTTTTTGAATTGCCGCATCGTCTGCGTCACGGCAGCATACCTCCCCCTAAGGAAGCCAGCGCGTCTTCGGCGCCCCGCTTCTTGATTTCCGTCAAATCCCCAAGTTCCCGGTGGGAAACGACCGTCACCCCGGTCACCTCGCGCGCCGTGCTGATTCCGACGACCATGCGGACGGTTCCGGCGCGGCCCCTCGCGGAGACGAGGACGGAAAATCCGACCAGCCGGCCTTCTTCGTTCCGCCCTTCATAGATGTTTTCCGCCAAGGAGGATTGGGTGAAACGCAGGTCTTCCCCGGAGAACACCGTTCCCATTGCCGACGCGTACGCTTCGGCCTGTCTCGCTTCAATCCTCGGCTCGGTGACGGTGTGCGCGAGGCTGACGGCGGCCGAGGCCGCAACCGCCAGCAGGGCCGTTACCAGCACAAGGTTGGGCGCGCTGTCTTTTTTGAAAAACCGGCGCAGAGCCCGTCCCGCAACGAGCAGAACCCGTCCCGCCGCAAGCAGCGCCTGTCCCGCGGCGCGCAGGGCGCGCAGCCCGGGCAGAAGGAAGAGTATCCCTGAATTGACCAGACGCCCCGTTTGCTTCACCAGCGAATACTTTCCTCCGGGAGACGGCTCCGGTTTGCCGTCCGGCGCGGAGACGGCTTCCTCCGCCGCGGTCTCTTCCGGCGCGGAAGCCCCGGGGGTTGCTTCTTCGGAGCTTACGGCTTCGGCAAAGTCTTCATTCACGGCGCAGCCACCTCCTTCCGAAGCGTCTCGGCGCGCAAGTTCTGTCTAAGAGCCAAACCACCGTGTTCATCAGCAGAATGGCATACCAGACGCCCTCCGCCACCGCGCCGAAGGTGCGGATAAAGACGGTCAGCGCCCCGCAGCCCACGCCGAAAATCCATTGCCCGCGAGGCGTCACGGGGCCGGTGGCGTAATCGGTGGCCATGAAAACCGCGCCGAGAATCAGGCCGCCGGACAACAGATGAAAGAGCATATAGTCCACCGAGGTGTTGAATATCCAGAGCGATACCGTATCCCCCTCCGGCAGCCCGCGCGGGAAGAGAAAGGTGAGCAGCGCCACCGTTCCGAGAAACGCCAGCGGAATACGGAGGCGGATGACCCGCCGTATGAGCAGATAAAGCCCTCCCAGCAGTAAAACGGCGGCGCTTACCTCGCCGATGTTTCCCGGTATCTGCCCGAAAAAGAGGTCTTGCCATGAAAAGACGTTCAGGGGCAGGCCGTTGAGACTGAGCTGCTCCGCGTCCTTGAGAACGCTCAGCGGGGTGGCCTGCGCGACGGCGGCGGCGTTAAACGGCCCCAAGACCGGCACCCGTTCCCCTTCCTCAAGGAGGGGGCGGACGTAGACGGCCAGCGAGGCAAAGCCCGAAAGGAAAACGCGGGCCGACAGCGCGGGATTGAGAAAGTTTTTCCCCAAGCCGCCGTAGAGCTGCTTGACGACCACAACGGCGAAAAACGCGCCCAGCGCAACCAGCCAGTACGGCGCCGTCACCGGCAGGGTAAAGGCAAACAGCATCCCGGTCACCGGCGCGGAAAGGTCGCCGAGCGAATTGGGCTTTTTGAGCAGCTTGCGGTACAAATACTCGAAGACGACGCAGCAGGTGACGGAAAGCAGGGTGATTGACAGCGAGCGCCAGCCGAAAAAGTAGACGGCCAGCGGCAACGGGGCGATGCTCAGGACAATCAGCATATCCAGCATGACGGAGCGCGTGCTTTCCTCGGCGCGTATGTGCGGAGAGGCGGAAACGGTTAGTTGCTCATCCATATCCTTCCGCTCACCCCGCTTCCTTTTTAACGCTTGCCAGCTTTTGCTTCCCCGTGACCATAGAGTGTACCAGATGGAGCCGCCCCGGGCAGATGTAGGCGCACGCGCCGCACTCTATACAGTCGTTGAGGCGGAGGCGCTCCAGCTCCTTCAGACGGTTGTTGCGCTCGTTCATGTACAGATAGATGGGCAGCAGATGCGCCGGGCAGACGCCCACGCAGCGCCCGCAGCGAATGCAGATTTCATCGCCCTTGGCGGGGACGTCGCCCTTGGCAAACGCAATCAAGGCGCCGCACCCCTTGATCAGCGGCGCGGACAAATCATGCTGCGCGACGCCCATCATCGGCCCGCCCATCATCACCTTGGCGGGAGGCTCGCGGAAACCGCCGGTGGCCTTGAAGATATCGGCAAGGGGCGTCCCGAAGCGCACGTCTAGGTTTTTGGCGTTGGCGACGGCGCTCCCGGATACGGTGACAATGCGGCGCACCAGCGGCTGCCCGGTGGTGACGGCGCGGTGCAGCGCCGCCGCCGTGGCGGCGTTGAATACGGCGCAGCCGATATCGGACGGCAATTCCCCGGGCGGGGTCTCGCGGCCGGTAATGCTTTTGACAATCTGTCTTTCCGAGCCTTGGGGATACCTCGCGCGCAGGGTGACCAGCTCGATTTTGGTCTTGCCCGGCAGGGTGCGGCGCAAGGCCTCCGCCGCGTCGCGCTTGTTGGATTCCACGGCAATCACGGCGCGCTTAGGCTCCAGCAGCTTCATCAAAACGCGCAAGCCCCCCAGAATTTCTTCGGGAGCTTCCAGCATCAGGCGGTGGTCGGAGGTTATGTAAGGCTCGCTCTCGGCGGCGTTGATGACGACCGTTTCGCATTTTCCACGCGCCGCCGCGATTTTTACGTGCGCGGGATAGGCCACGCCCCCCATCCCCACGATGCCGGCGTCCCGGATGGCGCGCAGGAGCTGTTCGGAGGTGAGGGATTCCACCGAGCCTTTGGGATGGATGGACTCATGCGGAATGTCGCGCCCGTCGTTTTCGATGAAGATGCTCAAGACCCGCGTGCCGTTGGGGTGCGGGTGAAGCTCTATGGACTGAACCCTGCCCGACACGGGGGAATGGATTGGCGAAGACACCACGGCGGCGCTGTCGGCGATAATCTGGCCCATGAAAATTTCTTGGTCGGGCCGCACCACCGGCTCGCACGGGCTGCCCTCGTGCATCGACATGGGCAGAATGACCCGCTCGGGCGGCGGGAGCGTCTCAACGGGCTTATGGCGGGTCGCGGCTTTCATGTCCGGCGGATGAACCCCTCCCCGGAATCGGTGAAACATCGGCTCCACCTCCCTTAATGGTACAGTATAGCATACCAGAGATGAAAGATTATGTCAAATTTGCGGCGTTTTCCCGATAGTTGGCAATCGCGGCCTTGATGGCCTCCTCCGCCAGCACGGAACAGTGAATCTTCTGCGGCGGCAGGCCCTCCAGCGCTTCCACCACGGCGTAGTTGGTGAGGTTCAGCGCCTCCTCCACCGTCTTGCCCAGCACCATCTCGGTGGCGATGCTGCTGGTGGCCACGGCGGCCCCGCAGCCGAAGGTTTTGAATTTCACGTCCTCAATGACGCCGTTTTCGATTCGCATGGTCATTCGCATGATATCGCCGCATTTGGCGTTTCCCACGGTGCCTTCGGCGTTGTAATCCTCTACCTCGCCCATGTTCCGGGGGTTGTTGAAATGCTCCATGACGCGGTCAGTATACATTCAGCGGTTCTCCTTTCTTCGCGTTCCACAGCGGACTCATCTGGCGGCAGCTCTCCACCACCGTCTTGATTGTTTGGACGACAAAGTCCATCTCTTCTTCCGTATTCGTATGGCTGACGGTCAGGCGCAGGCTCCCGTGCGCCTCCTCGTGCGACAGCCCGATGGCCAGCAGCACGTGCGACGGGTCGAGCGACGCCGTTGAGCAAGCGGAGCCGGACGACGCGGCGACGCCTTTGCAGTCCAGACGGCAGACCAAAAGCTCCCCCTCCACCGCGGCGAACACAAACGACGCGTGTCCCGGCAGGCGGCGTTCGCGGTGCCCGGTCAGGCGGCTGTACGGCACGGCGGACAAAACGCCCTCTATCAGCCGCTCGCGCAGGGCCGTGACCTTGCGCGAAAATTCGTCCCGGTTGCGGGTCATATGCTCCAGCGCGGCGGCAAGGCCCACCGCCCCGGCCACATTTTCCGTCGTTGAGCGCCGCCCCCGCTCGTGGCCGCCTCCGTGCAGCAACGGCGGCAGCTTTACGCCGCTTTTGATATACAGCGCGCCCACGCCCTTGGGGCCGCCGAATTTATGCGCCGATATCGACGCCATGTCGATGTCCGGCGTGAGTTCTGTTTGGATATGCCCCGCCGCCTGCACCGCATCGGTGTGGAAGAGGATGTTTTTGTCCTTCTCCTTGACCGCGCGGGCCAATTCGGCGATGGGCTGCACCGTGCCGATTTCGTTGCCGGCATAGATGACGGAAACGATTGCCGTGTCGGGTCTCAGCGCCTTCAGCAGCGCTTTGGGGTGAATCAAGCCGTATGGGTCAACGGGGACGACGGTCAGCGGATGGCCTTTCTTTTTCAGGGATTCCGCCGTGTGCAGGACGGCGTGGTGCTCCCCGGCGGAGATGGCGATGTGCCGCCGCGTTTCCCCCGCCGCCTCGACGGCGCTTTTCAGCGCCCAGTTGTCGCTCTCCGTGCCGCCCGAGGTGAAATAAAAGGTGTTCGGCGCCACGCCCAGACATTCCGCCGCCGTCCGGCGGGCGTTTTCAAGGGCCGTCTTGGCGTCGCGGGCCATTTTGTAGACGCCGGACGCGTTGCCGTAAAGCTCGGTGAGCCACGGCGTCATGGCGTCGAGCGCGGGCTTGCATATGGGCGAGGTCGCGGCGTTGTCGCAGTATACGAACATTATTTGTCGCCTCCGGTCGCGGCGACAGCCAGCGCGTCGCAGCGGTTGTTGTAGTCGTTATCGGCGTGTCCCTTGACCCAGTGCGGGCGCACCGTATGCTTTTCGCATAAATCCAGCAGATGTTCCCATAGGTCGGGGTTGAGGGCGGTTTCTTTTTTGTTCCGCATCCAGCCCTGCTCCCGCCACTTTCGGGCCCAGCCTTTTTCCAGAGCGTCCGTCACATATTTTGAGTCGGAGTACAGCTCGACGATGCACGGCGCTTTCAGGGCTTCCAGCCCTTGGATAACCGCCGTCAGCTCCATGCGGTTGTTGGTTGTGGCCGCTTCCCCGCCGGACAGCTCTTTCTCTTTGTCCCCGTAGCGGAGGATGCAGCCCCAGCCTCCCGGCCCCGGGTTTCCGCTGCACGCGCCGTCGGTGTAAAGGGTGACGGTCTTCATGCTTCAGCCGGGACATCCGGGACGCCGGCCGCCGCGTCTTCCTCTTCTTCCTTGAAGGTGCGCGCCAGCGCGATGACGCGGGCATGGCTGCCGGTGCGCATCAGGATGACGCCCTGCGCCGTGCGGGAATAGAGGTTGATTTCGCTCGCCGCCATGCGGATGATGGTGCCGTCGTCGCTGATGAGCAGGATGTCGTCGTCCTCGTCCACCACGCGGATGCCGGCGACCATGCCGGTCTTATCGTTCAGCGTTTGGTTGCGCAGGCCCTTGCCGCCGCGGTGCTGGACTTCTCCGCCGCGCTTGTATTCGTCGATTTCGGTGCGCTTGCCGTAGCCGTTTTCGGTGACGGTCAGCAGGGCGGCGCCCGGTCTTGCCCGTCCCGCGCCGATGACGTAATCCTCTCCCGTCATGCGGATGCCGGTCACGCCCCGCGCCGTGCGCCCCATGTCCCGCACTTCGCTCTCGGGGAAGCAGATGACCTTGCCCTCCCGCGTCGCCAGCAGCATGTCCTGCCTCCCGTCGGTCTTGCGTACGGTAATCAGCTCGTCGCCGTCCTCGATGGTCAGGGCAATCAGCCCCGCCTTCCGTCCGGCGGACGCGAATTTATCCATGCTGGTGCGCTTGACGACGCCGTTTTTGGTGACCATGAAGAGGAAGCCGACCTCCTCGTCGTCCCTCACCGGGATGACGGCTTTCACCTTCTCCCCCTGCTCCAACGGCAGAAGATTGGCCAGATTCATCCCCTTCGCGCTCCGCCCCGCCTCGGGTACGGTATAGCCGCGCTTTTTGAACAGGCGGCCTCTGGAGGTGAAGAAGTATAAGTCGTCGTGCGTGGAGGCGACAAATAGCTCTTCGATATAGTCCTCCTCCCGCACCGTCTGCGCCGTCACGCCCCTGCCGCCGCGCCGCTGGGCGCGGTAGGTCGTCTTGGGCGCGCGCTTGACGTAGCCGACATGGGTTAAGGTATAGACGCAGTCCTCGCGCTCGATGAGGTCTTCGAGGTCGATTTCGTCGTCGTTTTCAATGATTTCGGTGCGGCGCGCGTCGCCGAACTTATCCGCCAGCGCGGACAGCTCCTCGCGCAGGATGCCGTTGACGCGCTCCTCGTTGGCAAGGATGTCGGTATAGTCGGCGATTTTCAGCCCCAGCTCGTCGATTTCAGCCTGTAATTTTTCAATCTCCAGCCCTTGCAGGCGCCCAAGGCGCATATCCACAATGGCCTGACCCTGAACATCGGTGAGGTTAAACCGCTCCATCAGGCGGGCTTTGGCGTTGTTGTAGCTGGAACGGATGATTTGGATGACCTCGTCGATGTTGTCAACGGCGATTTTCAGGCCTTCCAAGAGGTGCATACGCTCCCGCGCCTTGCGTAAATCGTATTCGGTGCGGCGGCGTATCACGTTTTTCTGGTGGTCGATGTAGTGGCCGAGGATGGCTTTCAGCCCCAGCGTCACCGGCTGGCCGTCCACAAGGGCAATCATGTTGATGGCAAAGGTGGTTTGCATATGGGTCTGGGCATAGAGCTTGTTCAGCGTCACCTGCGCGTTGGCGTCGCGCTTGAGGTCGAGGACGATTTTCATCCCCGCCCGGCCCGATTCGTCGCGCAGCGCCGCGATGCCTTCTATCTGCTTGTCCCGCGCGAGGCTTCCGATATGCTCCACCAGCCGGGCTTTGTTGACCTGATAGGGCAGCTCGCTGACCACGATGCGCGTTTTGCCCTTGTATTCCTCGATTTCCGCCTTTGCCCGCACGCGGACGCGTCCGCGCCCGGTCGCGTAAGCGAGCCGTATGCCCGCGCGGCCGAAAATCTGTCCGGCTGTGGGAAAGTCGGGGCCGTGGATATGCTCCATCAGCTCGTCCAGCTCCGCGTCGGGGTTGTCGAGCCGGCATAGAATCGCGCCGGCCACCTCCCGGAGGTTGTGCGGCGGGATGTTGGTGGCCATGCCCACGGCGATGCCGGAGGAGCCGTTGACAAGAAGGTTGGGCAGGCGGGCGGGCAGGACGGTCGGTTCTTTTTCAAAGTTGTCGTAGTTGGGTTTGAAATCGACCGTTTCCTTATCGATGTTCGCCATCAGCTCTATGGCGATTTTGCTCAGCCGCGCTTCGGTGTAACGCATGGCGGCGGGCGGGTCGTCGTCCACGCTGCCGAAGTTGCCGTGACCGTCCACCAGCATATGGCGGAGGGAAAACGGCTGCGCCATGCGCACCAGCGAGTCGTATATGGCCATGTCGCCGTGGGGGTGGTATTTACCCATGACGTCGCCCACGACCTTTGCCGATTTGCGGAAAGGCTTGTCGGGCGTGAGGTTCTCCTCGTACATGTTGTACAGGATTCGCCGGTGGACGGGCTTCAGCCCGTCGCGCACGTCGGGCAGGGCGCGGGAGGTGATGACGCTCATCGAATATTCGATGAACGACTTCCGCATCTCGCTCTCCAGCTCCACCGGCACCAGCTTTTGATTTTCAAAGCTGACAAGCTCTTGTTCGTTCTGTTTACTCATCATCACACATCCAAATTCACAGCGCTCTTGGCGTATGTCTCAATAAATTCGCGGCGCGGCTCTACTTTGTCGCCCATCAGTATGGTGAAAATCTCGTCGGCGGCGACGGCGTCTTCGATGGTCACCTGCAAGAGCGTCCGCTTTTCGGGGTGCATCGTCGTTTCCCACAGCTCTTCCGCGTCCATCTCGCCCAAGCCCTTGTTGCGCGTGATTTCGATGCGGGAGCGCACAGCCGGGTCGCCGTCCGACATTTCGTCCATCGTGCGGTCGCGCTCGGCGTCGGTGTAGGCGTAGCGCGCCTGCCTGCCCCGCGTCAGCTTATACAGCGGCGGCTGGGCGATGAAAACATGCCCTTCGTCGATGAGCGGGCGGAGAAAACGGAAGAGGAAGGTGAGGAGCAGGGTGCGGATATGGCTCCCGTCCACGTCGGCGTCGGCCATGAGGATGATTTTGTTGTAGCGCAGCTTTTCCAGCGAAAACTCCTCGCCGATGCCCGCGCCGATGGCGGTGACCAGCGGCATCAGCTTTTCGTTGGCGTATACCTTGTCCAGCCGCGCCTTTTCCACGTTGAGCATCTTGCCCCACAGCGGCAATATCGCCTGATACCGGCTGTCGCGCCCGCCCTTGGCGCTGCCCCCCGCGCTGTCGCCCTCGACGATGAACAGCTCGGTCAGGCTGGGGTCGCTTTCGTGGCAGTCGGCCAGCTTGCCGGGCAGGGCGGCGCTGTCAAGCGCCGTCTTGCGCCGCGTCAGCTCCCGCGCTTTGCGGGCGGCGTCGCGGGCGCGGGCGGCGAGGACGGATTTTTCCAAGATGATTTTCCCGGCGGCGGGGTTTTCTTCTAAAAAGTCGGTCAGCTTCTTGCCGATGAGGTTGTCCACCATCGTCCGCATATCGCTGTTGCCCAGCTTGGTTTTGGTTTGCCCCTCAAACTGCGCGTCGGTCAGCTTGACCGAGATGATGGCGGTCAGGCCCTCGCGCACATCCTCGCCGGCCAGCTTTTCATCGTCCTTGAGATGGTTTTTCTTATGCCCATAGTCGTTGATTACGCGGGTCAGGGCGGTCTTGAAGCCCGTTTCGTGCATTCCGCCCTCGGTGGTGGCGATGTTGTTGGCAAAGGATAAAATCGCCTCGTTGTAGGTTTCGTTATACTGCATGGCGATTTCCGCCGACGCGTCGCCCTTTTCCCCGGAGAAGTAAATCACCTCTTCGTGCAGGGGCGTCTTGTTGCGGTTGACGTGCTGCACAAAGGAGCGGATGCCGCCCTCGTAATGAAAGGTTTTCTGCACCGCCGGCTCCTGCCGGAGGTCCTTTAGGGTGATTTTCAGCCCGGCGTTGAGGAAAGCCTGCTGGCGCATCCGGCTTTCCAGCACCACATAGTCAAAGTCCAGCTCCTCGAAGACTTGCGGGTCGGGCTTGAAGGAGACGGTGGTGCCGTGCCTGTCCGTCGGGCCCACTTGGCGCAGCTCCTCGGTGATATCCCCGCGCGCGAAGGCGATGGCGTATTCATGCCCTTCGTTGTAGATGGTGGCCCGGAGCCACTCGCTCAGCGCGTTGACCACGCTGGCGCCCACACCGTGCAGCCCGCCGGAGACTTTGTAGCCCGAGCCTCCGAATTTGCCGCCCGCGTGCAGGGTTGTGAAGACCAGCTCCACCGCCGCTTTGCCGGTGGCGTGCATCCCGCAGGGGATGCCGTGCCCGTCGTCGCTCACCGTTACGCTGTTGTCGGGGTTGACGGTGATTTCGACGTGCGAGCATCGCCCCGCCAGCGCCTCGTCGATGGAGTTGTCCACGATTTCGTACACCAGATGGTGCAAGCCTTGGCTGGACGTCGTGCCGATATACATGCCCGGGCGCTTGCGCACCGCCTCTAGGCCTTCCAGCACCTGTATGTCTTGCGCTCCGTATTGTGGTTGGTTCACCATGCTCTATTCTCCGTTTCCTGTATTCTCCTGTGCAGGGTTTCGGTCGTGACCGGGGAGAGGTAGACTTTATCTGAAGCGGTCAGCGCGAAGCTGCGCGGAAGGGCGTCCTCGCGGACTTGGACGACGCGCCCGGTTTTTTCCCTTCGCGATAAAAAATCCCGCGTTCCCTTGCCCCGCGAAGCGCCGTCGAGGTCAAACAGGCCGACAATCTCCCCGGATGGCAGCACCGTTTCTCCGCCGATACGCAAATACAAAAGCCTTCACTCCAAGAAAATATTTGTCCCCGCCGCTGTAATCTTTTCCGGCTCGCAGCAGCTTATAAAGGTCTGTCCTCCTTCCATATGCCCCAGCACATACCGCTGCCTCGCCGTGTCCAGCTCGCTCAGCACGTCGTCGAGGAGGAGGAGGGGCGGCTCGCCCAGCGTTTGGGCCAGCACATCCCGCGCGGCCAGCTTCATTGAAACGGCGGCTGTGCGGGTCTGCCCCTGCGAGCCGATGCCTTTCAGCGGGCGGCCGTTCAGCACGGCCTCCAAGTCGTCCCGGTGCGCCCCCACCAGACACTGCCGTCTCGCAATTTCGGCTTCCCGGCGTTCTTCCATCTTCGCGAACGCCTCATCCGCGTCGTCCGCGCGCGTGCAGTAGCGCAGTTCCAACGTCTCCCGTCCGCCCGAAATGGCGGCATGGTGCGCGGCGGCAAGGGGGGCGAGCGTTTCGCAAAACGGGCGGCGGTAGGAGGCCAAGACGGCTCCCGTATCCGCCAAGCCGCGGTTGTATTCGCTCAACATGTCAAGATACGCGGGCTTTTCGGCCGCGAAGCGGAGCAGCTTGGTCTTGGATTCGTGCAGCTTGCGGTAGCGGCGCAGGGTTTCGAGGTAGCGGGGCTTTTGCTGGCATAGGACGGCGTCGGTAAACGCCCTGCGTTCGGCGGCGCCTCCTTGCAAAAGAGCCAAATCGCCGGGGTCGAAAAAGATGGCCGGCAGAACGCCCATTAGGTCTCTCGGGGAGGACAGGGCCGCGCCGTTGAGTAAAATGAGCCTTCTGGCCCCGCTTTTGATGCGCACGGACAGCGTCTGCTCCCGTCCGCCGGAGATGAAGTCCGCGCTCAGCTCCGCGCCGGATTCACCGAAGCGGATCAGCTCCGCGTCCCTCACCGCGCGGACGCTTTTGCTGGTCGCGAGATAGTAGACGGCCTCCAGCAGGTTGGTCTTTCCCGCGCCGTTGGCCCCGGCGACGACGTTGACGCCCCCGGAAAAGGCAAAGGTCGCCTCTTCGTAGCTTCGGAAGCTCTTGAGGGATATGGAGCGGAGGGTCACGGGTTTACGCTGAGCCTCACCGGGAGCACCATGAACAGCGTATCCTCATCCGATTCCGGCAGCAGCAGGCAGGGTGAAATGGGCCCGGAGGTTTCGAAGCGGAAGCGTTCCCCTTCCATATGCCGCAGGGCGTCGAGCAGATAGCGGTGATTGAAGCCGATTTCCATTTCGTCGCCGCACTCGCAGGCAAGGTCGTCCTGCGCGCGCCCCAGCGCCGTCTGGCAGCCAATCGTCAGCTTCCCGTCCGAGAAGGTCAGGCGAACCGGGCTTTTGAGCTTTTCGGTAATCAGCAGCCCCACCCGCTCAAGCGCCTGTATGAGCGGCTTGATTTCCAGAACGGCGGAGAAGCCGCCGGCTTTGGGGATGCCGGTTTTGTATTTGAAGAATTCGCCCTCCATCACGCGGGTAATCAGCGTCAGCCCCGTGAGGTCAATCAACACATGCCTTGAGCCGATGTGCAGGGTGACTTGGGCCTCCTCGTCGCTTAACAGCATCCGCTCCAGCTCGCGAAGGCTGACGGCGGGCAGCACATACGACTCCTCCCCCGCGCCCTCCTGCGCCACGCGGCTCAGCGCCAAGCGATGCCCGTCCAAGGCGACTAGGGTGAGCTTGTCCGGCTCGGCGTCAAAGAGTACGCCGGTGTGGATGTGCTTGGTTTCGGCGTCGGAGACGGAGAAAAGGGTCGTGCCCAGCAGGCGTTTCAGCGCGGCTTGCGGCAGGGTGAGCGAGCGCAGGCTCGACACCTCGGGCAGGACGGGGTAATTCTCGGCCGGCAGCGCTGTCACGTCGAAGACGCTGGCGCCGCATTTGATGTTGGTCATGTGCCGCTCGCTGACCGATATCTCGATTTCCTCCCCCGGCGCGCGGCGCACCATCTCGCAAATCATCCTCGCGTCCAAAACGGCGGCTCCGGGCGTCTTCACCTCGGCCGGGACGACGGCGACAATCCCCATTTCGAGGTCGTTGCCGGTCACCGTCAAGGTGTTGTCCTTACACTCCAGCAGAAGCCCCTTCAGCATCTCGCCTACGGCGCGGGCCGATACCGCCCGCGCCGCGTTGCCCAGCGCCGTATTCAGTAGATCCTGCCGGCATACGCAGTGCATGAGCATGGGTCAAACCCCCCTTATGTTTTCAATGATTGTTTTCACATCGTTATCGTAGTCCGAATCGCTTTTTCTGCGCTCCTCCACCCGCTGGATGGAGTGCATGACGGTGGTATGGTCGCGGGAGAATACCCTGACGCCGATTTGCTCAAGGGACATGTCGGTCATTTCCCGGATGAGGAACATGGCGGTCTGGCGGGCGGTCACCAGCTCGGCTTGGCGGCTCTTGCCGGTGATTTGCTTTTCCTCCAGCTTATAGAAGGAGGACACTTCCTTCAGAATGAGCTGCGGCGTGGGGTTGAGCCCGGGGTTTTCGCGAATCATGTCGGCCACCGCCTCCTGCGCCGTGTCAAGGTCAACGGGCTTGCTCATCAGGTTGTGGGAGGCCAGCAGCTTTTTCACCGCGCCCTCAAGCTGGCGGACATTGCTGGTGATGGTCTGCGCGAGATGCTCGGCCACCTCGAGCGTCAGGGGAATCCCGAGGCTTTGCGCTTTGCTTTGGACGATGGCCCTTCTCGTCTCGAAGTCGGGAGCTTTGATATCGGCGGACAGGCCTCCCTCAAAGCGGGACAGCAGCCGTTCCTCCAGCTTTTGCAGCTCCCGGGGCGGCCTGTCGCTGGTCATAACGATTTGCCGGCTGTTGTTGATGAGGGCGTTGAAGGTGTTGAAAAACTCCTCCTGCGAAAAGTCCCGGCCCGCGATAAACTGGATGTCGTCAACCAGCAGCATGTCGGCGCTTCGGTAGCGGTCGCGGAATTCCCCTGTGGTTTTGGCTTGCAGCGCCGCCACCAGCTCGTTTGTAAACTGCTCGGCGGAGAAAACAAAAACGCGGGCTTCGGGCCGCCGCTGCTTCATATGGTTGCGGATGGCGTACAGCAAATGCGTCTTGCCCAGCCCCGAGCCTCCGTACAGGAAGAGCGGGTTGTGCGTTTCATGGCCCGGCTCCTCCGCGGCGGCGAGCGCCGCCGAATAGGCCATTTCGTTGCTTTTGCCCACAATGAATCTTTCAAAGCTGAAATCGCGGCGTCCGCCCCATTGGCTGCACGCTTGCAGCTCCTGCGCCGCCGTTTCCTCGCCGCCGGGCGCGGGAGAGGGCGGCTCGGGGATGATTTCGATTTTGTACGGGACGCCGAAAATCGCCAGCATAACGTCCGCCAACTGCGGCAGATAGCGCGCCTCAATGACGCCGCGCTTATGCTCCACGGGGACGCAGAGACGGAGGAGCTGATCCTCGGCGGAGACGACAAACGCATCGGAAAACCACGCCGATACAACGGCGCGGGGCATCCCCGCGCTGAGTTCTTCGCGTATCCGCTCTATTAAGTTGGCGCTCATAAAACGTCCCCTTGCCCCATCTTTTTATCTCCCCGTCATTATAACACGTTTCTCGCCTCAAGACAAGGGTTTTTTACAGACGCCGCTCAAGCCGCAGGCTCACCCCGCCGCCGAGCAGGGCGGCGTCGCCTTCGCCGTGAGTCGCCATAATCACCGTCCGCCCCCGCAGGCGGCGGAGGATACAGGCGGCCGCGGCCTCCTTCATCGCGGCGTCCAAGCCGGTGAACGGCTCGTCCATCACAAGCAGCTCCGACGGCGCAACCAGCGCCCGCAGCAGGGCGACGCGGCGTTTCATCCCGCCGGACAGCTCATAGACGGGCGTTTTTTCCGCCCCCGGCAGGCCTATCTCCTCAAAAAGCTCCCTGAGGGCGTCTTTGTCCCGCAGGCGCGGCGCGGCAAGGCGGACGTTGGCCCCCGCGCTCAGTCTTTCGCACAGGCGGTCTTCCTGAAAGACGGCGCTCAGCGCGCCGGGGTTGACGCCGCCAACCATTCCCGCGTCGGGAGGAAGCAGGCCCAGCAGAAGGTTCAGAAGGGTGGTTTTCCCGCAGCCGGACGGGCCCATGACGCCGTGAACCTTTCCGCCGGCGAACGTATGGGAGAGGTTTTCCAGCACACGCTTTTCGCCGAAGGCTTTGGATATGCCGGACAAAACGATGTCTGTCATATCCGGTCACATCCTTTCCAGCGCGCGGGCGGCGCGTTTAATCAGCCAAAGCGTCAGCTTTTCCAAGCCGGCGCAGAGCAGCATGACGGCAACCGTCCACGCGAACAGCCCGCGCATATCCAGAAAGAGCTTGGCCTCGTACAGGCGCGACCCCACCGAGCCCTGCGGCAGACCGATGACCTCGGCGGCGACGCCTGATTTCCACGCGATGCCCACCCCCACGCCGACGGCGGAAATCAGATAGGGCAGGATTTGCGGGATATAAATCGAGCGCAGGCGGCGGAGGGGCGGCACGCGAAACACCTTGGCCATTTCCAGCAGCTTGCGGTCGGTGTTGCGAAGCCCCTCGGAGAGGGTGTCGTAGACAATGGGCAGAATCATCAGAAACGCGATGATGAACGATAGGCTCCTTGCCCGCAGAAAAACCAGCAGCAGAATGGTATACGACGCCACGGGGACGGCCTTGGCCGCGCCCGTCAGCGGCGCGAGCAGCGCCTTGACAAGCGGAAAACGGGCCGCCGCGACCGCCAGCAGGGTTCCGGCGGCCAGCGCGCTGAAAAAGCCGCCCATAATCCGCAGCAGGGAAAACGCCGCAGAAGACCAGAACCACGGCGTCAGCGCCATTTCAAACAGCCGCGTCAGCGCGGCAAGCGGGGAGACGAGCAGAATGTCGTTCCCCACCAAAACGCTCGCGATATGCCAGACCGCCAGCCAAAAGAGGGCGGCGAGAGCGGCGGCGCGCCGCTTATGGGATAACATAAAAATCGTCGCCGGGCAGCGCGCCGCCTACCGATTCGGGGGCGGCTTCAAACAGCACCGCCAGATACGGCTCAAGCAGGCGCTTCATTTCCGCGCCCTCGATAAAGGTGATGCGGCACTTGGGGATGGCGCGCTCGGCGACGTCCGCCGCGGCGACGCCCAAGGCTTCAATCAGCGGGGCCGCTTGGGCGGGGTTGGCGTTGACCCACGCCGCCGACGACCTGTACAGCGGGAGGACGAGCTTGGGGAAGACGTCCGGGTATTCGTCCAAAAAATCGGCGCGGACGGCGAGTACGCCGACGACCAGCGTGCCGGAATCGGGCAGCTTGTCCCATTCGGCGGTGAGGTCAAGCGCTTCGCGCAGTCCGGGGACGTTATCCATCGCCGAGGTGACAAAGGGCTGCGGCAGCATGGCAATCCCGCCGTGCTGCCGGAGGTGCGCCAGCGCCTCGGCCGGCTCGCTCTTGAACTCCAGCGTGACGTCCCTGTCCGGGTCAAGGCCGTTTTGCGTGAGGATGTGCCGCAGGGTATACTCTGTCACCGTGCTTTTGCCGGTGGCGACGACCGTCCGCCCGCGCAAATCGGCGACGGATTGGACGGTATCGCCCGTCTCGACGATATAGGTCAGGCCCAGCGTGTTGATTGCCGCCACCCGTATGGTGCCGCCGGTGTTGTTGTAGAGCGCCGCCGCCATGTTCGCCGGGATGGCCGCCATGTCCACCCTGCCCTGCACCAGCATGGGGACAATCTCGTCGGGGGTGGCGATTTCAAAGGAGACGCCCTCTCCGGCGTTTTCAATCCAGTGCGTCATCCCCATCGCCGTGGCGCCCCGGAGCGCACCTATGCGCAACGTCCCCGGCAGCTCCGGGGAGGGTTCGGGCGACGCGCAGGACGCCAGCGTCAGCGCCGGAAGCAGCGCCGCGAGAAGCAGGCAAAAACGTTTCATGCAGGGTTTCCCGCCTTTCTGTGTCAAATACTTTGTGGTATTATTATACCATACGGCGCGGCGCGATATCAAGGAAAAATCGTTCCCGTACAATTCCGTGCTTTACATCGAATCTTGTCTATGATATACTATCTTTCGAGCGAAAATAAGGAGGTTTGCAAATGAAACGGAAAACAATGGACGGCAACACCGCGGCGGCGCACGTGTCATACGCGTTCACCGAGGTTGCGGGCATCTATCCCATCACCCCTTCCTCCAATATGGCGGAGATGGTTGACAAATGGTCGGCCGGCGGGCTGAAAAACCTTTTCGGACAGGAAG
>Ga0099364_10001309_pt1 | contig 41440 bp, 30 predicted proteins | sample TergutTh196P3_FD_73070 | JGI IMG/M metagenome (GOLD analysis project Ga0099364, IMG submission 73070) | Microcerotermes parvus P3 segment gut microbial communities from Pointe-Noire, Republic of the Congo - Th196 P3 | ecosystem: Host-associated > Arthropoda: Insects > Digestive system > Gut ...
CCAACCTGGAAATATTCAATATCAGAGGGCAAAAGGTTCGAACATTAGTAAATGAATTTTTGCCTAAAGGGCACCATGAAGTTATCTGGAATGGTGAAAATGAATATGGTCTTCCAGTAGCAAGTGGGGTATATTTTTATCGACTTCAAGCAGATGAACAAAGCCTCACCAGACGGATGGTGTTGTTGAAATAATTGAGAATGCAGAATTAAGAATTAAGAATGGAAAATGGATAATGCCTATTCAATAATCAAATTCCCAAAAAAATCTGTGAAAATCTACAAAAATCAGTGTCCTCAAAACTTATGTAAATTGTAAATTGTAAATTGTAATTTATTATTCTCCGTGTCACTATCCTCATCCCGTCGTTGCTAGGTCACTTCAATTTTTTCATATTTATTATGTTATTTTGAGGAGATAAAAAAATATTTTAAAATATTAATTCCTTTGATATCAATGGGTTATATGATCCTAAAAAATTATTTTACGTAAATCTCCTTCGATTTTTCATAAAAGTGTTGACAAAATAACTATATTGAAATTTATTGCGCTTTTATACTTGAATTGTGAAATATGAGTATTAAAATAAAGGAGCTAAAGATGAAAAAAACGCAAATTTTGACATCAAATATGAGCAAGATGTTAGGTCTAATATCAGCTCAGGAAATATTTTTCATAGCGAGAAATTATGAAATTTATTGTTCAATAGAAAAAAAAATGCCAAAAATAACAACATTTTTATTTGTAATAATGTTGCTATTAACCATAGCTTGTGACACCACAGAACCATACACTGGTTTAGTATCGCTCACAATTCATCTCAGAACTTCAAATAGTGCAGATGTTATTGTTGGAGAATTTTTCTTGCAAAACAATACAAACAATTCGCAAATTCAACGTAATTTCGCCATATCAAGTAAAGTCTTCTTTACAGAAATAGAAACTGGAGAATATTCATTAATTATGGGATCCCAACTTATTGTAGACAATATAAGCATTAGCGAAAAAAAAAACACGTATTTTGTCCAAATAGAAGAGACTGAAGTAAAAGAAATTATGGAAAAAGCAAAGTTGAGCTATTTAGATACTTTTCTAACTGAGGGAAACTTAGGAGCAACAATAGATGATATTTCCTTTATTCCGTTTATAGGAGTCTTTAATAATAGCATTGTGAGTGTTTTTCATGAAGGAAAATTCCAATGGCATTATGATGATTTCATGATTAAATCTGAAATTGGAAATATAGCTTTTTATTGGCCTTATGGATATCCTATTCTCGCCTGGGATGAAAATACTATCTACGAATTATCCGAATCTTATGAACAGGGATTATTGAGTAGAAGAGATTTAGAAACAATATATATTTCTCATTGGAAACATTTTGGAAACGAAAAATGGTGGTTTAATAAACTTATATTGAATGCAGATACTATACAAAGGTTAAAAGATGATTACATCAATTTTGCCCCGTCAATTTGGAGAGAAAACGAAGGTAATGTCAACGATATATATATTCATGATTATTACGGTATCTTCAACAATAGTGTTGTTTTAGCATTAAGTAACAGGATATACACAATCATAGATAAGGCTGGAATAGCGGAAAATGTCGCTGGAATGTTTTTTAATTATGGAAAAGTCGCATATGAAATTCTAGTGTGGTATGAAGGTGACTTTTATAGACTTGAAAAAGCATACACAGCAAACTTACTGACAAATGACAATATTGAAACTATTTGGCATCAATATCAAGAAAAACATGGTGGAAGCTAAACAGGAGGAAAAAACATGAAAAGAATTATATCAATTGTTATATTTTACACATTCATCTTGATGAGTTTATCAAATGCACAAGATTTTTCAAGTAATCAGAAGGTTTATAGCACCATTGGCATTGATGGTGATTTTGCTGATGATAGAGTATTGGTTGTCCTGAATAAACAGGAAACGATGAAATTTCGTAACCATACTGTTGAGGACTTCATAGGTTTGGGTATAGCAGCTGTTCAGAATTTATCACGAGAATCTACAGAATTATTAATAACAAACCAGCATTCTTCTATGAACATAAATCTGGATGAATTCAGGACAATTCTGTGCCTTATTTTAGAACAACCCAACAAAGAAAATGTTCTTGACACTATCAAGATATTAGAACAACGAGAAGATATTTTGAGTGCAGGAGTAGACTTTTTTTTGCACTCAGATACAGTTCCCAACGATGATATGTATCATCAACAGTGGGCTTTACACGGAACACATGGCATTCAAGCAGCACAAGCATGGACTATAGCCAATGGTACAGCTTCACATCCAGTCCGCGTAGGCATTATAGATTCAGGTATTCAAGCTGACCATAGTGATTTGAACGTTAATATAGCATTAAGTCGTGATTTTACATTGCCCTATCCCTACATTCCTGCTAATGTGACAGACAACAATGGACATGGAACGCATGTGGCAGGCATAGTTGGAGCAATAGGAAACAACATTATCGGCATTACCGGTGTAAATTGGAACATAGAATTAGTTTCTCTCAGAATAAACCAGATTGGTCAAAACTTATTAGCATCTCATTTGATTAAAGCGGTAGATTTTGCTAGCGCAAACGGAATTTCTATTTTAAACAATAGTAACGGAACAAGTGATTTCAAAGGTTCGAATAGTGATGTAAATGCTGTAACAACAGCAATAAACCAGTATCCAGGATTATTCATTACATCTGCCGGTAATGAAAATATGGATAATGATTCTAATAATAAACGTTTCCCTTCAAACATACGTCTTCCCAATATTATCACTGTAGGTGCTACAAATAATAATGGATTGAGAGCATCTTACTCAAATTATGGTGCAAATAACGTATGTATTTATGCACCGGGTGGTGATAACCCAAGTGGAAACACTGCGCATGGTATCTTGAGTACATACCCTACAAACAAATCTAGCAATGTAGGAGTTCCGGGATATTATTCTGATAGTGGTACTTCAATGGCTACCCCAATGTTAACTGGTGCGGCATCGTTATTATTATCCGCTAATCCTGATCTCACACCAATTGACTTAAAAAATATCATAAGAAATAATGCTGATAAAATAATTATATCTACCTCATCTGGAAATCGTCAAGCCTTTCGGTTAAATGCTTTTAAAGCCCTATCTTATACTATCGCTGATGTACAGCTGGAATCAGCTCCTATAGTTGAAGTGCGATCATGGGGAACTAGAAATCAAAGCTATCGACTGGTAGGGGTCCCATCTGTGAATGATTTTAGCATTGATCTGGGTTCAGGGCTTAAACCAGTCCCTACTGAAGTGAAGGTTGCTTTTCATTTTGACATACAAGCGTTCCAATTTACCAACATACCAAGACCATTCAAAACTTTCCTAAGTCCTAATACTTGGGATTTTGTTAGCAACTATGAAACAATATGGGGTTATCTTGCATATCCTACCTACCACTGTATTACAGAGTATGTAGATTTCAATAGATGCACATAATATAGCAATTGGTGTTAATGGTGCAGAGATTCATTATTTAAGGGTGAGAATATCAGCAAAATTTGAATACGAAAACGCCTCCAATAGCGAGCCTTTTGTTTTTGAAAGAGACTATTTTCCAATCTTGGAAAAAGTTGATGGTAATTCTTATTTTCCATATCAACCAAGCCAATTGATTCAAGTGTATACTGCTAATGAAACATTTAATATCCCTACAATCACTTTAGGTGCAAGGATGATTTTTAGAAATGGAGCTACGTTTATAGTTCAAGGAAACGAAATTCAACCTGACTCAAATGCTCAACACAATCGTTATTTTGGATTCGAAGTTCAAGAGGGAACATTGATTTTAGATGGTTTTAGTTCTATAAATATGGGTTCTGGAAACAATATGGGTTTCTTACGAGCTATTGGTCCACAGTCTACCATTATAATCAATAATGACAATCCAATCAATTTAATCGCAAATATAGAATTACAAGATGGCGGGCAGCTTATCTTGAACGGGGCACATATAAATGTTTCAGATAGTGTTGTTATGATTTCAGAAAATAGTAAACTTACCATCAACAATAATAGCTATATGGGGTTATCAAATAGCACGATAAATGTTTCCGATTATGCTTCAATCAATATATCCACCAATTCCCATCTAGATATCCAAAACAACAGCACATTAATCATGAACGATTCCTCAAATATGACATTAAACAATGGACAATTGAGTTTTCATGATTCTGTGCTAAATATGCGACATGACAATTCTGATCAGAATTTTACAGATAGGATAGATATATTGATGACCAACAACAGTACATTGACAGCCAATAATAGTGATCTCTATGTATCAAATCGTTCTGGTATCAGAGCAACGAGTTCCGAAATATACCTGTTGAATAATAGTTCATTGAATCTATCATTTTTGAGTATATTATATTTGTCTATGTCATCTACTTTGAATACTTATGATTCATCAGTTAATTTGAATAACAATTGTAGATTGACCTTATATTCATCACATTGGAAAGCCGTATCAACTACCATTACAGGAAATACAGAAAGTCCTAAATATGCTAATAGAACTGATATCTATGATTTTATAGATGATAATGATATGGACTACGATGATATCGATTTTTTAACTAATCCCAATACACTAGCTGGACCAGATTATGTAGCTTTGTGGGGTGGTAGCACTTTGTGTTTTGATTCTGCAACTGTTGTAAAACATCCGGTAGCGGGTTCTCGTTGGGATGGTTTTAGATTTTATAGCGTAGATAATGATAACGAAACATCCAGTATAAAAGGTCATATCAGCGTAATCCATGAAATAAGACTTTCAAATAGTAATATTATTTTTGACGGCGCTGTGATAGAAGATATTGGAGTATTATTTGCTTGGTTAGGCTCTAAATTGGTGATGAAAAATAACACGCAATATTATGGTAACGACTTCGGAATATATGTTTTTGCTTCTATTGTTGACATAGATGATTCGATAATAGTAGGCAATCTTACTTCAGGTATCACTATAGAATGGTCAAGTAGCAAACTAAACAAAATCAGCAACTCATTAATCAATTATAACATGGAACATGGAGTATATACAAATAACAGTTATGTTCATATATCAGATACAGATATTTTCTTTAATGAGTATAATGGAATATTTAGTACAGGATTAACGCAATCGCGCACTAAGATATCTGGTAATACCCAAATAGTTGATAACATGCAAGAACAGGTCAAGGCATTGGAAACAAAATATCCAGAATTTATGGCCAATGCGCAAGGATTTTTTCCGACCGTGAGTGCAGATTCCTTTACAATGGGGACACCAAGACAGTATTTATTGAGTGCAGTAGATGTTTTTGCCAGAGGTGTAGAAGCTGATACAGGTATAGTGCCATATAACCCCTTTTTAAAGATTCACATCCATGCCTTGAATATCAGCCCCAACACCAATCGATATTATCCTTTTAAGCATAAATATATTTTATGTAATAATCAATCTTGTAGTTATACATTTCTTTATCTAGAGGCTTATACAAAGATGTTAGAAGACGAATATGAAATAGCATTAGATTTATTGATGCAGATAATAGACACCGATGAGGAAACGCCCTACAAGATGAATAGCATCCTATTATTGCCTTATGTATACAGAGCATTGGACTTGGATGCAGATGAATTGATGATGATATATGATAATTTACTTGAGTTAGGAGATGAAGAAATAGGAATAGCGGTTCGATATGCTTTGCCACTATTGAATATCCTTTATGAAGATTATGTAGCTGCTGTATTTAATCTCTCTGCAATCATCGAAGATCCTTATACTGAAGCTGAAGAATTACTGGCAATCCTCGACCAAGCATGGTGTATCCTGAAATTGATGGATTTGGGGCTACGCAGTATGCCTGAGGGGGCTGTCTTTCAATCTATGACCCATAGAGAATATCGTGAACTGGAAAAAGAGATTTTTGCGAGAGTTTATGGACTGGAAAATAAAGAAGAAGAAACCGAAAAATTGCCTGAGATATACGAATTATCTCTACAAAATTTTCCTAATCCCTTTAATCCAGATACAACGATATTGTTTACGATACCCAATGATAGTATAACCAGCCTGGAAATATTCAATATCAGAGGGCAAAAGGTTCGAACATTAGTAAGTGAATTTTTACCTAAAGGTCATCATGAAGTTATCTGGAATGGAGAAAATGAATATGGTCTTCCAGTAGCAAGTGGGGTATATTTTTATCGACTTCAAGCAGATGAACAAAGCTTCACCAGAAGGATGGTGTTGTTGAAGTAATTGAGAATTAAGAATTAAGAATGCAGAATTAAGAATTGAGAATTGAGAATGGAAAATGGATAATGCCTATTCAATAATCAAATTCCAAAAAAAATCTGTGAAAATCTGTTAAAATCTGCAAAAATCTGCGCCCTCAAAACTTATGTAAATTGTAATTTGTAATTTGTAATTTAAATTAATATGCTCCTTGTCACTATCCCCCATTCCGTCGTTCCAACAAAATCTCGTCATTCTCCATGGTTATCAAAAATACATTTCTGACTAAGTTTTTTTTATGTATAGGGACTGGTTCATAAGGATCAAAATGAAATTGCATCATGTCTGTAAAATTATACTTTACAGATATGCTATCAAAAGTTTCTATTCCCGTTTGAACTTGTCCATCTTCATTTTTGCTTACTTCAAAACCCCATTCAAAGATGCCTAAGGTGTTGTAATCGAAACAAATTAAAAGACGTTTCGGGATAACAGGAGGTCTTGCGTGACCCCAATAGAAAGGGTCATCTAAAAAACATAATAAACTTGTTGTACATTACCATCATGAAATGATACTTTTACTGCATCTTGAAATACATGTCCTTCCTTTAAGCTACAGTAAAATTGTTATTAATGAATATACAGAACATGACGGAGTAAAGCTTGTGATGTGGAAACTAGGGACAGGGGTGTGGTGAGAAAATATAAATCAAAAATTATTAATTATAAATTATACAAAAAAAGCTACTAGGGATAGAAGGTTGAAGCATCGATGAAGATAGCTTTTTCATACTTAAAGGAGCTTTATCATTCCGAGTGGAGTGAAAAATCTCAACTCCTTTTAAATAAATAGAGTTACAGATTCTTCGCTCAGCTCAGAATGACAAGTAATACCTATTATGGGACATCCGCTAAATATTTTTTACTTTGGATTTTTTCTCTCCAAAAATCAACTTCCAACCATTTATATAAAAAGAGTGAATTTCCAATTTTATTTTCAAAAAACTGTTCAGAAATATTAATCATCGTATTCATATCATACCAACCACAGTCTCTGACATCATTTGACTTTATTCTTTCTAGAACAAAATCTTTAAGAGAATACATCAATAAATCACTAAAATTCAAGTTTTGTTTATTAAAAGTGTGATATACATAAGAACAAACTTTTGGAAGTATCACACTATTATGCAAGAAATAAGGTATAATTGTATCGTGCCTACTTATATGAATTGATTTAAGGAGCGGCAGAAAATTATTAATAATCTGATTGTTTAATCTGTTATTTATTCTAATTTTTGTGGGATAAGATTGCACTGCTCGAATTATTGATGGTTGTATAAGTGGCATGAAAGATGGTATTAAATTATCATAAGCTCCTTGACCATTTAACGGAGAGTTTTTTACTCTATATCTAATCTGTAATAAAGTAATCCAATCATTTATCGAAAGACTTTTAGGCATTGTTTCTATTGCCTCAATGAATTCTTGTTCTGCCCATCTTAACAAGCTCATTTCTAATTCTTTAGAGAAATATGGATACATTTTTGTTTCAAGTAGTTTTCCAAGAGATACAAAATCGCCTTGTCTTAAGAATTTTTGCCCAAAAAATAATATTCTTCTAGTTGAGCCATGCCTAATGACTTCACCACGACCTCCGTCAATAACCCAGCAACCCTCTTTATTTTTTTCTTTGATAACATCAAAACTGTTTAATAAACCGGGAAATTCTAAAAGCACTACTTTTTTCATTTTATTAAAGACAATTTCTTTTTCTTCAAGAGTTGATGGTATTTTATATTCATAATGTTGTGTTTTTTTATTTAATATTTCTCCGATTTGTTTTGCAAGTATAACATCAGAATTTTTATTAATTCCTAATGTGAGTAAATCAGGAACTTCTTTTAAAAGAGCTAATACTGTTCTGCTATCCATTCCACCAGACAAAAGCAAAACTGGCTTTTTTCTATTCGGAAAATTGATATTTATTATTGATTTTAATTTTTCTATAAAAAAACCTTCTTTTTCATAATTCTCTATTTCCCATGCAGATGTTTTATGATAGATTTTATCATTATTTATTTTTAGATATCCTCCAACACCCAAACGATTTACATCTTTTAATAATGCTCTATTACCAAATGAGTTCACATATCGAAAATATCCGGCATAATTTTGAAAAGAAAATTCTGGATTTTTTATCATATCGGATAAATCCGCAAGATTAGTCGAAAATATTATCCTATCAGATTCTTGTTTCCAATACAACTTTCTCAATTCTAATGGGTCGTTATAAAACTCGATTATTTCACCTTTCCAGCGAAGTATAATCCAGTGTCCATCCAATTCTTTTAATTTTATATCATCTTGAGTGATGATTTTTCTCCATTCTGCTTTTGTTACAATCCGAGAGCATTCGATTATTCCAATTCCACAAACCACCCATGACCAGTTTTTTTCTTCAGATATATCATAAAAAAATGTTTCTGGTAATCCAGAACCTTTTACTGATAGTTTATCAGAGGAAAATTCTAATGTATTTGTGTTTATATTTTGTTTAACTTTTTTTACTAAAAATAGGTTTAAACTAACACTTCCATTGATATAGCTCATAATATATTATTTCCTATTTTTTACCTACTCAATTTCAATTTACAAAATTTAACTATTCAAATTGAAATATTCACACTCATTTCACAGATATACTTAAAAAAGATTGCAAGGGTATATTGGTTGGAATTTCATTAAAAGCAATGACTGGCAAAGTCGGAATAGCGGGTTCTATCAATCTTCTGAGATAAGCTCTTGCATTGGGTTGGACTATGATGACAGGAACCAATCCTTTTTTCAGCATTTCATCGCTGGCTTCTTTGAAATCACTGTAAAGAATGCTCACTATGTCTGGTGGTAATGATGCTGCAAAGTTTTTTTGCCTTATTTGAACTACGATGTCAATAATCATTTGTTCAAGTGCTGGATCGAGAGTGATGCCGTAAACAACTCCATCACTAGCTACAAACCTTTTAGCGATGGTTCTTGAAAGCGCAAAACGGACATATTCTGTCAATGTATCAATATCTCTTGTAGCTGGTGCAAAATCGGCAAGGGTTTCAAGAATTGTTACTGTATCTCGGACAGGTATTCCCTCTCGTAATAAATTTTTAAAGATCTTTTCAATATTTCCGACTGACATAAGGTTTGGCACTAATTCATTTACAACAGCATCGTTCTCTTTTTTTGTATTTTCGAGTATTCTTGAAATATCTTGTCTTGTTAATAACATATCAGCGTGGGTCTTTATCAATTCTGAAAGGTGAGTAGCTATCATAGCAGAAGGCTCAATGACTGTATATCCATGCATTTCAGCCATACTTTTTTTATCTTCTGTTATCCAGACAGCCGGTAGTCCAAAGGCAGGCTCTTTTGTTTCAATGCCTTTTATCGGCTTATCTACAGTGCCAGGATCAAGCGCTAAATAATGATTAACAAGACATTCATATGTAGCTATTTCTTCACCTCTTATCTTCACAATATATTGATTTGGCACGAGTGATATGTTGTCTCTAACTCTAATAGGAGGCACAATTACCCCTATTTCCAGGGCAAGTTGCTTTCTGAGACTGGTTATTCTGTCGAGTAAATCTCCTTTTTGACTCTCATTGACCAGAGAAATGAGACTATATCCAACTTCAAGCTCAAGAGGGTCTATTTTCATCAAACTATCTATTTCTTTAGCTTTTTCTTCTGGAGAATTTGTAAATTCTTGTATTTGTTGCTTTTCATCAGCTTCTTTTCGAGCCAGATATTCTTTTTCATCATCGGTTACAATTTCTATCATCTCAGATTTTGATATCCGCCAACCGAAATAACCAAGTGCTATTCCAACCGGTAAAAAGATATACCAAGGCATACCGGGTGCAAGTGCAAACACAACCATGATTACAGCAGTTGCATAAAGAACTCTCGGTTCTTTAAACATCTGAGTTAAGACCTCTTCGCCAAGATTTGCTTTAGTTCCAGCTCTAGTAACTATAATACCTGCAGATATAGAGATTAATAAACCAGGTATTTGCGAGACTAATCCATCTCCAATTGACAAAATGGTATAGGTTCTTGCAGCTAAATCCCAAGACATCCCATTCATTGCCATACCAATTACGAAACCACCGATAAGATTAATAAATAATATCAAAATACCTGCTTTCGCATCTCCAGAGACGAATTTGCTAGCGCCATCCATAGCCCCGTAAAAATCAGCTTCTCGCCGCGTGTCTTCTCTTCTCTGCCGAGCCTCTACATCTGTTATAACCCCATTGTTTAAGTCAGCATCAATTGCCATTTGCCTACCAGGTAAAGAATCTAAGGTAAATCTTGCAGCTACCTCTGCAACACGCCCAGAACCTTTAACAACAACAATAAAATTTATGATGAAAAGAATGACAAAGATAATGATACCTACTGCCATGTTGCCTCCAATCATAAAATTTCCAAAGGTTTCAATGATATTGCCCGGATTGGGTGGGTTTGTTGAAAGTATAGCTCTGGTGGTAGCGACATTCAAGGCAAGACGAAAGAGTGTGACTATCAGTAACAAGCCGGGATAAACAGAAAATTCCGTAGGTTTTAATAAATATAGTGGTGCCAGTAGCATGATAAAGGCAACCATGAAATTTATTACCAGTAAAAAATCTATTAAAAAAGGAGGCATAGGAAACAATAAAATCCCCAATATCGCTACTATACCAACCATAATAACGATATTGCTTTGATTTCCTATACGAACTAATAAAGCACTTTTTTGTTCAGCCATTTTACCTCTTTGATATAAATTTATATGTTCAAAAATAACTATATTTTTTACATAGAATAAACCATTTAAACAAGATTAGTCTTTTTGTCAAGGACTTTGTTTATAACTATATATAGAAATTTTTTCTACCTTAAATATAATAGAAGCAATTTATGTGCCATTTAGTAAAATTGCTCCTTTATGATAAAAATTCAATTTATCTTGACAAAAAAACTAAATCGAAAATCATTGACCAAAGTGCATAAAAAAAATACTTACTCATATTTAGAGGGTATAAATACAACGCATAAGGAGAGTAAAAATGCGTAAACAAAAAATCCGTTTAGGAATGCTATTATTAATGGTCGTTGTGAGCTTTACTTTGTTGTTTTCAATGACATTAGTAGCAGAAAGTCAGGAAATGGTTGAGCCTAACCAAACAGAAGAGACTGAAGAAAGATCAGAAGAAGACAAAATGCTCGACGAAATGGAAAAGATCGTAGATGATTTCATCGCGATACTCCATGCCGCACAGACCGGTGATGTTGAAGCAATGACACGTCAGGCTCATGTAGCACAACAGTTTGCAGAAATGATGCAAAAAGTAGCTTTGGCTGAGGATGAAGGGATATTAACGGAAGCTCAAATAGAGCGGGGGAAACAAATAGCCCAAAAAATTCAAGATGCTATGAAATAAAATGGAAATACCATTTAAAATAGCAGATAAAGCAAAAAAGGTTGAAAAATAAAAGACAACCTTGCAGAGATATTTGTTCTCATTTTGAGAGAAAATCAAAACAAAATGAAGTAGGCGCTCAAGAAATTGAGCGCCACTTATCGCGTATATTTTCTACTAAACCATAATTCCTAAGGAATAAAAAAAACGATAAATTGACTAAACCGACTTCCACACCGCGGACATTAATTATGTTAGAAACAATTTAATTATTTCTGCTTCTAATCCTTATAGGCGAACCTTCTCCTTGCCATCTCGCTCTACTTTCGTCGTAGATTCCTAAGACTAGTCCAGATGTAAAAAAGCCATATTTTTTTGGTGTAAAGCTCACTTTGATTGTGACTTCAATACCAGGCAACAGTCTATATATTTCATACCCATTACCACCGGGTTCTTGGATTGCATTGATGACTTCAAAAGTAAAATGCCCTTGATCATTTTCGAGATGCAATCTTATGAGGATAGCTTCAGAATCGAGATTTTCTACAAAAAATTCCATCGGTTCGGTAGGATTTATCACAAAATCAATTTCAAATTCATCAGTAAAATCATCTGAATATATTTCCAACAGTGCGGATGAGGTATGTCCTCTCCCAAACATGCTGACTCTGCGTTCAAAAGTCGGGTCATCTGTATATGTAATGACCAGTTCAGCTGAAAAAAGACGAATTGAATCTGGTGTTAAGGTCGCTGAAAATGTGAAAACATCTCCTAAATTCCCACCAGTAGAAGATATAGAAAACTTATCCGCATCTACACCTTCAACATTGATATTGACTGACACATCATCGGGATAGAATAAATTTATAAGATTTATGAAAAGAGGTGAACTAATCTCATTTAGAGCAACAAATCCAAAATTTAATACAGATATGTCCTCGATAAAAGGTATCTCAAATCTTGAAGGCACTGATAACAAATCTCCAACATAAACTGCTCTCACTTCATATATTCCACGCCCGAGCAATAAATCATCATCTACATAGCTCGTTTCAATGCTACTTAATGTAGCTAAAAGTTCGTTATCGCGATAGATTATATAGCCTGTTAAATCTCCTCTGTTTACATTATGAGGCGCATCCCACATCAATTCTACTGTCTCACCTGCAATATTACCAGCAAAATTGCCAGGTCGCCAATAGGCATATTCCACTCCCTCTGGCAAATTGGTACCCAAAAAAGGAAATCCATCATTCAAAGTTTCCTGCATTGTCCAGATGGTGTCAAAATTCCATCCCACATCAAAAAATGTCATGATATCTTTCATCTGCTCTGTAGTTCTGGCAAAATTGTTGGAAACAGTATTTCCGCCTGGATCATAACCGATTGCGTTAATAGAATTAACATCACCATTCCAAAAATTCCTTGATATTTGTGAATTGTTATTAGGAATCGCTACTATACCAGCAGGAACATTTGTTGCGAATATTTCACCCCAAGAGTAGTTATCCGATATATTACCCCCATTGGATGTTGCTGCAATACCGCCAGAATATGCGCCTCCAAAGATATTACCCACAGAATATGAGTTTGATATAGAAGAGTTAGACAATAGCCTGCCTACTAGTCCACCTGAATTAGGACCGCTAATAACACCAATAGCAAAACAATTATCAATTATTGTGCTTTCAACAAATGCTATTATCCCGCCGGTATTAGTATTTGTCGAAACATTGTTGATATTTCCAGTAAAAGAACTATTTCTGATGGTTGAATTATTAGTTTCGCTATTTAACCAACTGGCTTCTCCACATATACCGCCAATACCACCATAGATGGCAGAACCACTGACACTAGTGATTCCTGATATATTTACAACTGCTTTACTATCATTAATAATTGAAGTGCGGAGGTAACCTGCAATTCCGCCTATTATTGAAGCATTATTTGATGTAATTGTTCCAGAAACAGTAACATCACTGATAGTAGTATATGCAGTTCTTCCAATAATCCCAGCAGCTATTCGATCAGCCGTTGAACCAGATATATCGACTATGATATTACCTGAAAAATGACTATTTGAAATCGGGGCATTTGTAGTATCTCCAACTAATCCAGCAACAATCGACGTACCATTTGGGGCTGTATTTAGTACAGATTTTTCGATATTTCCAGAAAATGAACATTCTGTAATACTACTTATAGGGTTTCCCTGAAGAGATCCAGCCAATCCACCTACCGATGACAGGTAAGATATTGTTCCAGAAACTTTAATATCCCCATTTTCTACATGGCAATTTATCAGCTGGGAACTATTTACTAAACCGACAATAGCCCCCATATCCGTATAATTAACTGTTGAAGGAAAAGCCACATCCATAATAAAACCATCCAATCTGATATTTTTCAGAGTTGATTCAGATATATAACCAAATAAACCAAAATAATTAGTAGATAAATACTCTATTTTTAATCCGATTATTTTATGGTTTTGTCCATCATATACTCCTTTAAAAGCTTGACTAGATCGCCCTATCGGAGTAAAAGGATCTAGTCCAGTAAAATCAATGTCATTTGTTTGCTCATAATAAGCATTGGGGTGGTTTTGATGGTTAGCAGATAGCCACAATAGATTATTTGCGAAAGATATTAAAAATGGGTCAGCTGCCATGCCAGAGCCAAAAGGTTTTCCCACTATAAAATCACAAGCGTTTGAGAGTCCTGAGTCTATGTCATTTTCATAAACAGCGACTACATGGTATGTGTGCGTCGGACCATAAACAAAATTAAAAGCATCTGTAAAAGTCAGAGCTGTGGTGAAACTCTCGACCACCTCTCCGTCACGATATACTTTGTAACCTAGTGGAGAACCATTTTGCGGTGTTGACCAAGTAAAAAGCGGATGTTCTTGTGAATTGATAGAAGTTAAAGTTAAATTGAGCGGCGGCTCAAAGATCATACTCTCTGGGACAGAAGGCAACGGGTCACCAAGTTCATCATAAAATATTGACAAATATGGGAAACCAGAGTTTATGTGTGGTGACATTTTCCAAGCACTAGCAGGGTCTTCGTCAAAAAACACCCAGCTGGAGAAAGTATCAGTATCGTTAAGTTCAAAGCTGGATTTTGGTCCCGTATCACCAATGATTGTAGGATTACCTTCAGCAAAAGCAGTTGTAGGATCAAGACCATCATTGAGCCAAAAACAATCCTGTATAATAACGATATTCCCAGGATTCATAGTCGCGAATATCCTGCCCATAACAGTTCCAGATAGCTGTGCAAGTGTATAAGAATTTTCTATACGGTGATCGATTCCCTGAATGCCACCTACTATACCACCTGCAACACTAGCGTAGTTTATATGAAAAGCAGTTAAATTACCAGATGAATATATGTTTTTTATAGTGCTGTTATTATCTAGTATTATACCTGCTATCCCACCAACGACAGCACCAGTTAGATTTCCACTAGAAAAGCAGTTTTCAATTGTAGATCTATCCATTTGTCCAGCTATTCCACCTACATAAGTAAGTAAATCATTTGACGCATAAGATACATCGCCTGTATTAAACGAATCTATAACCTTTGAGTTTTCAAGAATACCTACCAATCCACCTATTAAAGCTGTTTGTTGGTAAGTCGTAGAAACATTCGCAGAGGAATTACATTTTTCAATTTCTGAAGAAGACAAAAGTTGCCCTGCTATTCCACCTCCAGAGGCAGAAGCAGTAATATTTCCTGATACAGAAATGTTTATCAGCTTTGATCCATATTGTGCGGATCCTACAGCACCACCTGTACGACCTAAAGTAAGGTTTTCATCGGTTATAGGACTACCTGTTACGGAAATATCTTCAAATATCAGGTTTTTTATTTCACTTCCCAGGATAAGACCAAAAAAACCAGTGTTTTGAGATTGATGCTGATTTACAGATGGTGCGATGATTAACTTGCTTATTTTTTTACCATTTCCGTCATATACACCGTGGAAATAGATCAGATTTACACTATCAATATATCTACCAATTGGCAAAAAGCCCTCGCCTGCATTCCAGTTTGTAGTATCCACTCCATCAAAGTCGATGTCAGCAATTTGTCTGTAGTAAACGGTGGTACGCTGTGCTTCGTTTTGGTGATATATTCCCCATGCTGCTGTTGTAGCAGTCTCTGTCAACCAGTGGAGGTGGTCTGTGGTTTCGATGAGGTATGGGGAGGCTTCCGTGCCATCTCCAGGCGGCTGCGTCTGGGCAAATAGCCCTGTGGTTAATGCCATCAAAAATATGATGACGAGAACGAGTGTCATTCGAGACGAATGACCATACAATCTCGTGGTTGATTCTCTCATTCTGGAGAATCTGCAATTAGCGGTTTTCTTAACATCTGTTGCGATGTTCTGTCTGTTGTAGTTTTTCATATTTTATCTCCTTGGCAGCTGTTTTTTTTTGCTGCGATTATATTTTTCAGTCCCACCCCTTCGGGGTGGGGGTGGGTGGGTGATGTCCCATTCTATAAAGAGTCACACACCTTCGGTGTGCGTAAGGTATTTATTAATTATTTTCCATTCACATCGAAAATAATTCCAATAAATCATTCCTTAACACCCCGAAAATTAATTCCAACAATCATTCCTTACACACATCGGAGATGTGAGACTCTTTATAGAAAACATGCCTCCAACACCCCATCCCACCCCGAAGGTGTGGTCTCTAAATGATTTTTATTTAACATATTTCTCATTGAAATCTATTTCGTATTTAACCAATATTTCTTTATATTCATCAAACGATGATTTATTTAAATGTTTTTCTTCTTGTCCATGAATATATTTAATAACATCATCCATTTGTGATTTACCACAAGAGAAAACTCCATATCCTTCTTGCCATTCAAAACCACAACCTACAAATCTATTTTCATTTATCCATTTTGATGAATCTCTTTTCACCTCGAGCATCAAAGAGGGGATGGTCTGATTGAGGTTATAATTTATGAATATATGTATATGGTCATCTGTTCCACCTATAGCGAGAACCTTGTGTTTATGTTTTTGAATGATGGCGATTATATATTTGTACAATTGGTCTCGCCATATTTTTGAAATATGAGGTTCCCTGTTTTTTACCGAAAACACAATGTGGATATAAATTTGATTAAATGTCGACATAAATTTTTCCTTTTTCATTAGTCCCACCCATGTAGCTTACGAAGTAGGGGGGGGCAATAATCGGAACGGCTAAAGGCGTTCCCTACAAAACAAAGCTGGTATCCATTATCGATTATCAAGTGCTCCAATGAGCGTAGTATATCCTACCTTTATCTGAGCCACTTTTCTTTGCATTTCGAGCTGACATAAAGATATGTATCCTAAACCCGTCATAATGAACAGAGGCACCATACGCTCCGTTTATAGTTTTGTCATCTGGAGCGGCAAGGTAATAGTTTAAAAGACTTTCAGCATTTTGATAAAAGCGTTTATCTCTATGTGAATTTGGATCAACATCATAAGTAAGCTTGTAAATATTCATAATAGTCATATAATCGTTGTATCTTTTAAAACCAAACATCCAGATATCGTTGTTTATATCAACCAAAAGCTGTATATTGTTGTAATGAGCATCAGACAAAGCACTATTAAATGCTGTTTGATACTGATAATCATCAAAATTTTCAGAACGGGTAACATGGACTTGAAAATTGTTTGAATCATTTTGCGCCGTGATTAAAATATACTTTAATGACTCATAATACCCATGAGTATCCATATCAGTATATTTTACATTAGCAGGCACAGCTACAATCCCGACTGCTGTATCGGCACCATCTTTGCTACTGCTTCTACTGAGAATTTGGAAGGCAGAAGTAGCTACATTCATTGTAGAATTTGCAGTATGACGCATTACTCGTCTTGGACCATGACCATAAGATAATGCCAAATAGTCACCAATTACCTGAAGACTGCCCAATTCTTCATAATGTCCTTGATAAATAGCTTCAGTATTGATACCTGCGGGAATATCATACAAGGTATTATAAAAATAAATTCTTGGAGTTTTCCAGCTGACATCAGAATGAGAAAAAATGAAATTATGTCTTTGCATCGCAAATCCTTGAATATGACCAAAAGTTTCGTTGTGAGTGCCACCACCAAAAATAGCACCTAAATTGAATTCATAAAGGTCACCTCTTGTTTTGATCATTCGTAACAAACCAAGGGTATCATAAGGTAAAACAAGGTTTGAGGTCTGATAAATATCACGATTGTCTTCTCTAATGTTTGATGGTCTATTGGGTTTTCCCGCTCCGAGAACTATCAAATCCTCGATGTCAATTTCTTCATCGTTTACAAAAATGATATATTGCCTATCATCATTTTCAGTATCGAAAATCTGGTCTAGGACTACGATAATGATACTATTTAGCTCTGTAAAACTGAAAGGTAGATGCCATCTAAAGTAACCATCAATAACTTCTGGATTGTGATTTGTGTTGAAAAAGAATTTTTCACCAAAGGATACCCAGTCGTCAAATTCTATATTTTCTGTGTTTAATACCTCAACAGATATTCCAAAAAAAGGTGAGTTTTTGTTTATTTTCCATGTCTGCTCACCTTTTGACATGTCGCTAAATAAGTGGTTTATTTCGCCACCTGGGGTTTTAGTTATCAATTTCAGACGGACATCTGCACCATCGAAATTTTCGTTTGAGTATGCAATTACCTCCTCAAATCGAATGATAAACTCCAATGTAGGCTCATCTGTTTTTTCTTTTGAGCTACATCCTACAAACAGTATCAAATTCAAGCATAAAGCGAGTAATACTGCTAATTTTAACTGCCTGCTGTTTGCAGGTCTTTGGTTTTGGGACATTTTCATTGATGCCTCCTATTATTTTAAAACTTTTTAAAATACAAAATTTTCAATAGGTGTAAAAAGTCAATAATTTTTTTGAAATCGGGTTATGTTTTTTTTAACACAGAGAAGTCACAGAGCACACAGAGAGAATGGAATAAGGAGAATGGAGAATGGAATAATTTAATAAAATAATTATACCTTAAAAAACAACTAAGCCTCAGCTACTTGAGGGTAGAACCATCGTGGCGGTAACTTGATTTGTAGGGAACTGATTTATCTGTTCCCTACAAAAGGCGGAACGGATACATCTGTTCCCTACAAAAGGCGGAAAGGATACATCTGTTCCCTACAAAAGGCGGAACGGATACATCTGTTCCCTACAAAAGGCGGAAAGGATACATCTGTTCCCTACAAAAGGTGGAACGGATACATCTGTTCCGTTTCAATAGTTTTCCTTATAATCGGAACGTATAAATGCCCCCTCTCCGAAAAGTCCTTATTGCCCCCCCCATGTAGTCTTTAGTTGCGAGGTCTCTTTCTTGAATTCCTCCCGAAGCAATCTCGGAGTGGGGTCATAAATGCGTTCCCAACAAAACCTCAATAGCAACATATCATCTACTAGCGAATATCCTTATAACTCATTTCGATTTCAAATTCTGTAAATATTTTATCTTTCGATAATAGAATATATTCTTTTTCTTCATCGCTCAAATCATCATTTATGGTTATTTCAACTAATTCTTTTAGATTTGAACAAGCATCTTCAAAAGAATCACCTTGAGTAAAACATCCCTTAATTTCTGGGCAAACAGCGACATACGCACCATTTTCTTGTTTGGTGCATATCATTGACAGTTTTACTTTCATAATTAGCTACTCCTTTTATCTCTTTAAAAATTTTAGTAATTCATCTTTTTTTATGCCCGTTTCTCTTAAAATCAACAAGATAAATTCCAGATTGAAATCTTTACCCTTATGAACTGGTATGGAAACAGAATGGTTACCATCACTATATACGTGATGACTACCACCACTTGCTCTTATAAACTGATAACCATTCTGTTCCAAAAATTTTATTAGTTCATTGGGTTTCATTGTCAATCCCATATTATCGCATCCTTTAAGAGATTACTCAATCTCTCCAATGAGCGTAGTATATCCTGCCTTTATCGGAGCCACTTTTCTTGGCATTTCTACCTGACATAAAGACATTTAGTCTTTCGCCATCATAATAAATCGAAGCTCCCCAATTTCCATTTATATCTTTTTTATCTGGGGCGATGAGTGTCCTTGTTTCACGCTCTGAAGCTACGGTAATGAAGTCTTTAGTCAAATTATCATTACCGTGATTGTGAGTAAGTTTATATGCCCTTAATGAGGTAGTATAGTCATTTTGTCTGATAAAACCAAACATCCAGATATCATGGTTGTCGTCAACAAATAGCTGAATATTTTCGTATCTTGAATCTACCCAATTTGATTGAAAAGAAAAATAATAAGTAAAATTTTCAAAATCTCCTGTAGGACATATAAAAACCCGGAAAGTTTGATGGTCACCACCAGCCATAATTAGGGCATACTTTTTACTAGTTGCAGGTCCATGGTCATCAAGATGTGAATATTTTACATTGCCTGGCAAGGCTACGACCCCTACTGATGTGTTTTTACCATTGGTATCTAAATTTCGCTCTGCAATAATACTATTTATCGTCAGAGTGCTGGATCTAAACTTCACTATTCTTCTTGGATCCATACCATAAGACATTGCCAAATAATCGCCGACTACTTGAATACTTCCAAGCATTTCATAATGATCTGGGAATCTATCCGCAGTATTATGCCCGTAAACACCATCTGTTTCAGTGTTGTAGCGGTAAATTCTTGGATTTTTTAGTCTTGTATCAGAATGAGTAAACATAAAGTATTCTCTACACAAAGCAAATCCCTCTATATGTCCAAAAGTCTCGTTATGAGTGCTACCATTGTAGCTATCTGATATATTAAACTCATACAGATTGCCATTGGTTGGTATTAAATCCATCAAAGCAGGCACACTACCAGATATTACAAAATTTGATTCTTGATAATATGGGCGTGTGTCTTCTATCATATTTGATGGTCTATTGGGTTTTCCAGCACCGAGAACTATCAAATCCTCGATGTCAATTTCTTCATCGTTTACAAAAATGATATATTGCCTATCATCATTTTCAGCATCAAAAATCTGGTCTAGGACTACGATAATGATACTATTTAGCTCTGTAAAACTGAAAGGTAGATGCCATCTAAAGTAACCATCAATAACTTCTGGATTGTGATTTGTGTTGAAAAAGAATTTTTCACCAAAGGATACCCAGTCGTCAAATTCTGTATTTTCTGTGTTTAATACCTCAACAGATATTCCAAAAAAAGGTGAGTTTTTGTTTATTTTCCATGTCTGCTCACCTTTTGACATGTCGCTAAATAAGTGGCTTATTTCGCCACCTGGGGTTTTGGTTATCAATTTCAGACGGACATCTGCACCTTCGAAATTTTCATTTGAGTATGCAATTACATCCTCAAATCGAATGATAAACTCCAATGTAGCCTCGTCTGTTTTTTCTTTTGAGCTACATCCTACAAACAGTATCAAACTCAAGCATAAAGCGAGTAATACTGCTAATTTTAATTGCCTGCTGTTTACAGGTCTTTGGTTTTTGGACATTCTCATTGATGCCTCCTATCATTATTAAAACTTTTCAAAATACAAAATTTTCAATAGGTGTAAAAAGTCAATATTTTTTTTTGAAATCGGGTTATGTTTTTTTAACACAGAGCACACAGAGAGAACGGAGAATGGAAAATGGAATTCAGAATTCGGAGTTCGGAATTAAGAAGAGTGACCTACGAAAAAAAGTGAGGTCAGTGTCATGGGTATTTTTTTTAACACAGAGGATTTGAGAGTTCACAGAGAGCACAGAGAATGAAATGACAAAGGATAAATGGAGAATGGAGAAAGGAGTCCTCTCCGAAAAGTATATTTTCATAAAATCATACATTACGCACACCGAAGGTGTCGGTTCAAGAGATATTGAGCTTGCGAAATAGCTCGCAGAATTACCTTAATAAAAAATGACATACACCAAATTACCCCACCCTGAAAGGGTGAGTCGATTATTGTAACAGCATTATTTCCTACCCGACATTCCCTCTGGCTCTGCACCCTCTTTGCAGAATATTACGAAGAACAAAAGCAATATAAAAAAGCTATGGAAGCATTAAAACAATATATAAAGATTTTGGCAGAAATAGAAGATGAAGAGATGAACCAGAGTTTTGAATTTATCCAGTTTAAAGTGAAAATAGAGCAAAAATAAAAGTTGTTGACAAAAAAGAGTTGGTTGTCAAAAATTGGCAAAAATATTGTAAAAGATAAGCAATGGAGGCTTGTAATGGGTGATAAAAATTGCGAAAGGATTTATAAAGCATATATAAAGAAACAGGATAAAGTATACAATGAGGTTCTCAGAGAAAAGGAACAATCGTATGCAGATGCTATGTGTTCTGGATCGATAGTCGAAGGACTTGATGAAAAAACAGGTAAAGAGGTTTTGGAAATCATTAAAAACGCTGAGAAAAGAGATGCATAACAAAAAAAAATCAACCAATCCCAATGAGTTTCCTGTATATGGAAAAATGACCCAAGCAGAGATGAACATCGCTTTAGATGACTTATTTGCACCTATTAAAATGTATGCTAAAGAATTAAATTACAATTGGGAAGATATTCAAATAAATTATGGTTTAATTGCCGATATAATTGATTTAATACAAAGAAGACGTGTTTATTTTCATGTATTTCATGAAATTGAAATGGGAGAGCTTAATCAATCCTGTCTTTTATGTTTTTGGATATTAAAATTCTGTCCTTTCCATTATACAAAGAATCCTGATAATAACATCAATTTTTCATTTGCTCTTTCTACATTTACTCGTGCAGTAAACTATACTGCGGAAAAGAGGAAAATGAAAGCAAATTTCTCAAAAGAAATTTTTTTAAATTTAAAACACGCATTCAAATATCGCGACTTGTCTAAAGAAGCAATCATGGCTATCGCTGAAAGTCTGATTTGTTGAAAATAATTATGAATTTTTATATCAGTTACAGAAACATAAAATTTTATTTTCAACGGCGGGACGCCGTTGCTACCTTTTCGGAGTGGGCTAAAAAATGTTCTGGACAAAAACAAGACTTTTAATAAAATGTCGCTATGTTAAATCATTTGCTCTTAATACAGACCGGTAACTAGTTATTTCACTATTGGGATTGTGATAGATACCGCATCCTGTGAGGCGGAAGCCTTGCCCATTAGTGAAATATATATCCTATTTTTGCTTGGAAATAGGGAAATTGATACCAGTCGCGGTTAAGAGATACTGGCAATTTTAAAACAAGACAAAAAAAGTATGCAAAATTCTGCATCGGAAAGCGGGAGAGTTGCGTTTACTTGATTTGTTTTAAATTGCCTTATCTTTTCAAAAAATCCTTAAAAAATATCGCACAATAAGTAGATACAGACAAGAAGTCTACCTTCCCCAAAAAACACTTCAATTGTAAATTTTCGTTTTCCTTGTAGAATTATGTTATAGTCTGGCAGACATTAAATGCACATAATCCTAAAGGAGATATTATGAGTAATTCTCATGACGAAGCGGTGGCTAAAGAAATTAGCCCAGAAGAAAAATTGCAAGCGACCTACAAAAGACTACTGATTACAGTTATTTTTGGCTGTATCGGATGGCCTGTATTTGTTTATGCTTTCAATCATTCATTTAACCCTCTGGTAATGCTACTGGGAGGGGCAATAGTATCGGCACCGATACTTTACATCATGGCAAAGGGTGGTGGACTAAAAGATGTCTTCAAGACAGACGAATACGAAGTCATTACCACATACAGCGACGGCAGAAAAACTTCTGATGGCGGTTCTGAATCATTTTTAATGGGACTGATAGTCAAATTTTTTGCCTTGATTTTTATAGTATTCATCGGCTGTTTAATCCAGCTGGGAATAGCGATTTGGATGACTATCAGGTATATCGTTTTATACACGAAAGTCAGTGTAAAACCAACTTTTATCAAAAGTGCTTTTCCTATTTTGATTTTAGGAACTGTCGTGCTTTTTGGTAGTGGCTGGGTTATTAACCTCCTTATGAGTAATGGAGGCTAAAATGCAAAAACTAAAAATCGAAAGGAGTTTTAAAATGAAAAACATCATTAAATTTATCGTTTTGTTCACGATAATTGGAATTTTGATAGTAGGGTGTGAAAACAAAGTCACACCCCCAGAAAAAGAAGGGGACATCCCCGTTAATCTACTTGGACAATGGTTTTACAATCCAACATGCACTATACCTGCTTATGAATTTAAAACCGATGGCAAATTGCTTCTTGGAAGAATCTTCAAAGACGCATGGTCAGATTTTCTCGGCGATTGGCTGGACTTTACTGATGTCGGCATCACTTTTGCTGTGAATCAAGAAAACATCAGTTTTATGGTTGAAGGCAAACTTGTTGGAAGCGTCAGATATAGTGTCTTTAGAGATATATTAACCTTATCAGAAGCGAACCCAAGAGAAACACTTCATAATATAGGTATCGAAAATGGCTTTTATTACCGATCCAGAAGCGGATACACAGGTAATATAAAGGGTATTTTTGAAGGTGAAATAGATGGCGTATCCCACAGATTTGAATTCGATGACATGGATGAACCTCTTTATGATTTCATCTTAAAAATCGATTCAGGCAATGAATGGAAAAATAAAGCAAAAGGCAAACTCAGATTGCTTAATGAACTACTTGATGTTATCTCGGAATTCACAGATGTCATAGACCCCGATGCTCCTAACCAGTGGGTTTCCGAGGGACATCCACGATGGGATGAGTTTATCACCGAACAAGGAGGAACACCTTATTTTGAAGGTTCTTTCACAGGTTCTGGTGATAATTTGGTATTTACCCCAAAAGGTGGAAGCCCCTTTGTAAAGGTTACTGGTGGTGGTGGTGACGATGTGCCGCTTATAGGTAGCTGGTACACAAATCCCGCTGGTGGTAACCTGCACCTTGCCTTTGTTTTCAAAGCTGATGGAATTGTGAGCATCGGCTTGGAATCCTTTGCCACAGATTACGAATACTCTGTCTCAGGAAATGTAATCACGGTTGGGTTGCCAGATTTTCCACTCGGAACTGTAAAATATTCCATCAACGGTAATGTTCTGACAACTTATGATCCCGTGCCAGATGGATTAATTCCGGTTCCTATATTGGCAGGGACATACTACAGACCACTTTGAGTCTGAAAAAAAAATGGCAGTTGCATGGCTAATGCTGTGCAACTGTTTTTTATTTTATGTTAATAAAACTATTAATAATGGAACTTTACAGCACCATATAGCAAAAAATATTGACAAATAAAGCTGTTTTAATATTCTGGTTTAAGCGATAATTTATTGATGAGGTTTACAATGGATTTATGTCTAAAGGATAAAGTGGCTATCATTTCTGGAACTAACAATCCCAAAGGAATTGGTGCTACAACGGCATTAGCCTTTGCGAGCGTGGGTGTGAAAGTCGTCATGGTTTATAAAAGAATGGATTTTCCTTTTATACTGGAAAAGTCTATTGGCGATGGGATAGATAGCTACCACAAGGCACTTTCTGAAGATTGTTCAATAGTAGAGAAAAAGATAAAGAAAATCACATCGAATTATCTTATCATTGAAGGTGATATATCAAATAGTAAATTTGTTTCTTCTTTATTTGAGCAAGCGATACAAAAATTTGGTAAAGTAGATATTTTGGTGAACAATGCAGCTACTTATGCTCTAAATGATACTATATTCAATGTTTCAGACGATGATATAAACAATGTCTATGATACGAATATAAAGGGAACTCTTTATATGATTCGTGAGTTTGTGAAAAGGTTTTCTAGATACGGCAGAATTATAAATCTTAGCACTGATGCGGCTCAAAACTTCGCAGGACAAATAACTTATGGCTCATCAAAGGCAACAATAGAAGCACTAACACGCTCTATTGCTGTCGAAGTTGGAAATCTCGGTATAACGGTGAATACTATAGCTCCTGGTCCTATTCAAACTGGTTGGATAGACAGCGAATTAGAAAAGGCAGTTTTGCCAAGCATTCCTATCAGCCGTCTTGGGATACCACAAGACATTACAAATTTAATACTTTTCCTATCTTCAGATAAAGCTGAATGGCTGACAGGACAAGTGATTAAAGTCTCTGGTGGACATTGTTTGTGAGGTACAAATGACAAATATATCAAAAAACTATATAATTGAAATCAAACAGATTTTGGCACAGGCGCGTCAAAAGGCTTTTACTGCAATAAATTTTGCCATGACAGATGCTTATTGGCAAATAGGTAAGAGGATAGTAGAAGAAGAGCAGCATGGTAGAGAACGAGCTGCCTATGGAGAAGAAATATTAATAACTCTATCTAAAGAGTTAACGAAAGAATTTGGCTCAGGGTTTGGCACACGAAATTTATGGGATTTTAGGAAGTTTTACTTAACTTTTCAAGATGAAGAGATTCTGCACACACTGTGTGCAAAATTGAGTTGGTCTCATATCCGCTTGATAATGCGGATAGATAATAAAGATGCTCAGAAATATTATTTAAAAGAAGCATCAGAGAATCACTGGTCAGTGCGAACTCTCGATAGAAATATCTCTACGCTTTATTATCACCGACTCTTATCCTCCCAAATAAAAGAGCCTGTAATTCAAGAAATGCAAGAGAAAACAAAAGATTTTTATGATGACAAGCTGGAATTTATTAAAAGTCCAAATGTTCTTGAATTTATAGGACTTCCTACAAATAAAAGCTATACCGAAAAAGAGCTGGAACAAGCTATTATTGACCAAATGCATAATTTTCTGCTGGAGCTTGGTAAAGGGTTTGCTTTTGTGGCAAGGCAACAACTAATCCGCACAGAAACACAAGATTTCTATATCGACCTGGTATTTTACAACTATATACTCAAATGCTTTGTAATTATAGAGCTTAAGACACACAAAATGACACATCAAGATGTAGGACAGCTTGACATGTATGTGCGTATGTATGATGATTTGCGTAAAAACAAAGATGACAACCCCACTATAGGCATATTGCTTTGTACAGAAACTGATAGCACCATAGCTCGATACTCTGTTTTGAGTGAAAACCAACAACTTTTCGCTACTAAATATATGCCTTTTTTGCCCACAATAGAAGAATTGCAAGATGAGCTAGAACGAGAAAAGATTGCTTTTAAGCTGTTAAGGGAGAAAAATAAATTATGACAACGACACAACTTCAAGGTTGAGGATTTTGAAATAAAATGAAAAATGATTTACTACAAAACATAGACAAGCTTCACACAACAGAACTGGGTATTTTTCGAATAAAGAAAAATCTTGAAATAGAGACAACCGATGTCATAGATTGGTGTAAACAGAAAATAAAACAGGCAGATGACATACAAAAGAAAGGCAAAAACTGGTATGTCTCTTTTGAAAATTGTGTATTAACTATCAATGCAAGCAGTTATACTATTATAACTGGACATAAAATAAAAAAGGTTTTATAAAATGGAAGTGGCTATCTTTGTTATTTGGTGAAAAAATATTGACAAAAATAGGATTTGTAAAATCTTGAACAAACCATATTAAAAATCATATAGGAAGCAACTAAATGGTTCAGTATAAAAATAAACAAGAACTAATTGAAGCCATAAACAAGGCTTACGAAAAGTTTGTGGTAGAGTTTCTTGAAGTGAAAAACGAAGATATTCACAAAAGAATAGAGTCAGTCGAAAAGACTCCAGCCGAGATGATTGCTTATCAAATCGGATGGCTAAATCACATAATACAATGGGAAAAAGACGAATTAGCTGGTAAAGAGGTAATCACACCGGCACCGGGTATCAAATGGAATGAAATCGGTAAACTTGTGCAAACATTTTATGACAAACACAACAAGGGAGATTTGAAAAGTCTGCTCTCAGAATTTGCAAAAGCGAAAGATGAGTTTGTTGAATGGGTAGCAACTTTGGATGCAAAAACACTCTTTGAACTCAATCAACGCAAATGGGCATACATAAAGGCAGGATGGCCTGTTTGGAAATGGCTTCATATCAATTCTGTAGCACCGTTTACAAATTTCAGACCACAGATTCGAAAGTGGAAAAAAGAAAACATAAGAAAGTGAATATCCGTCAAGAATCCCCAGCAGACTACGCTGAAGTATATGAACTGGTAAAAATGTCTTTTGCGACAACTACCCCTCCAGACGATACAGTAGCTGATTATCTAAATGAAGTGAGAACAAAAGACACTTTTATTCCAGAACTGTCATTAGTTGCTGTAGATAATAACGGAAAAATAGTCGGGCAAGTGGTTTTGTATGAGACAGATATAATATTTCCGCTTAATATTTGTAGCGGCGATTTCCAATCGCCATTGTGGCAATCAGAGATTGCAGCTACGATAGGAAAGAGAACAGAATTGTTGCTTTCACCAATATGCGTTCATCCAGATTATTTTCGTCAAGGGATAGCTCGTGCATTGATAAACAATGCACTCGATTTGGCAAGGAAAATGAGATATAAAGCAGTTTTTCTTTGTGGTGAACCTAATTTTTATAGAAAACTTGGCTTTGTTCCTACTTTTGCTTATGAGATTTACCACCATACAGATGAAAATAAAAATGCGCAGTGAAGCATGGTATTTGAACTCGTCAAAGATAGTTTGAAACATTTGGCTGGGACGTTGGTTTATACTGTATGATAAGTGATAAATTGGACTTGACGCAAAAATGACCGCAGTCCGAGCTCATTTATCTTCTGAACAGCTTTTTGAAACATCGTTTCAGCACCTATATAAAATACTTCTTCAATATCACCATAATCTTTAAGAAATCTAACACACAATAATTAACTATTTTCGGGATAAAATGTCATACACCTGTTTTTTGGGTATATTTAACTCTTCGGCTATCATTTTGCTTGCTATAGATAGTTTTTCTTCGCTATATTTTGTTCTATAGATATCAAATATTTTTTCCTCAATACTATTATTTTGTGGATTGATATTTACTTCAGATGGCATCAAAACTATCACGAACTCACCTTTTAAAACAATTTTATCAAAATTATTTATTATTTCGCTAAGTTTTCCACGATAAAATGTCTCATATATTTTACTGATTTCTCTTGCTATGCATATATCTGCTTCAAAAAATATGTTTTTTATTTTGATGAGGGTCTTATATAGCCTGTGAGGGGACTCATAAAAAATTATAGGGTTTTTGAGCGTTTTAAGGGTATTTAAAATTTGGTCTCGTTCTTTCTTTTTAATCGGCAAAAAACCAACCATAAAAAATCTTTCTGTCTCAAAACTTGAAGCTATTAATGCGGGTATTAAGGCTGTCGCACCGGGTAGAGGACAAACTTTGATATTATTTTTTATTGCTTCTTTAACTATGATATTTGAAGGATCGGAAATACCAGGCGTGCCTGCATCTGATATGATGGCTATATTTTTACCTTCTTTTAGCATTCTTATGATTTCCCCACACCTCTCTTTTTCATTGAATTTATGATAACTTCTTTGAGGGGTTTTTATCTCAAAATGGTTTAGCAAAATTCCTGAAGTCCTTGTGTCTTCAGAAAAAATAATATCTACTTCTTTTAAAACCTGAACAGCTCGAAAAGTCATATCCAACATGTTGCCGATTGGAGTGGGAACTAAATAGAGAGTTGATAGATTTTCCCCTTGATTGATAGCTTCTTTAGAAATAATTTTTGTGTTTTTTAAATTGCTCTTTTTTGTTTTAATTTTTGACATTGAATACCTTAAATTTAGTTTTTTGTCATTAAAAATATACTTATGTTTTTGTCAAATTGATCCCCCCTTTAATCTCTCCTTACGAAAGTATAAAGTTCATTCCGCCTATATCTTTTAAGGTTATAAAAAATAACCTTCTTCAACAAGTTCTTCAAATGATTCTGCACCCGTCAAAATTTGTTTTTTCAATTAATAATACTCCAATATGACCTGTTTTCCCATTTTATTCAAAGTTTTGGCAATATCTTCAGTTATTTTTGTTTTTAAACCAAATTCTTGCGGGATCCCTGGATTTTGATGAGCTGGATTGATTGCTTGCCCTACCATCATAGTTATTTCATCAGCTCCGAGAAATTCTTTCATCAAAAGACTGACACCATCTCCTCCTGTGCCACTGCTTTTATCACGAATAGAATTTTCTTTTAGTTGTTTCAAAAGCATACTGATTGTGATGATACCTTCTGTCACAAGATCAATACCTTCGATTTTACCTATTGGTGGAATACCGGGTTTTATAGATTCTATAATGACATGAACTTCTTTTTTTAATATTCTACCAATAATATTACTTGTTGTGCCACCGCAGACGATTTTCCTTGTTTTGTCTTTCATAAATCTATCGACAACAAATCTATCTAAGTCCGAGTTTGCTGGCGCTCCAATCATAACTTTAACAGTGCGTTTTTCTCTTACTTTGACAACAGCTACGGAAGTATCATCCCCATGTTTTTTGTCATAAAGTAGGGTAGCTACATCGGTTAATTCAAAGGCGAGGTCTTTAGCGGATTTTTCTTTTTTTACATAAGTTTCCACAAAAGCAGCTATTCTTTCCCATGACCACCCCAGGTCCCAAACGCCACCTATACCGGCATGAACTTCGCCATCACTCATAAAAATATACCAATCCCCGATTTCGGCATTTAGTATGGCTTCATTTATTTTTTTTCCGCAGATTTCATGAATTTCATATTCTACTGGGAAAAGTTTATTCTTTTTTATGACAATAGCAGGTGGATTGTCATATTCAAATAGATGAACTTGTCCAGATTGATAAAACTTAGCAACAGAAAAGGTGCTATAAGCTAATTTTCTATAAGAACAAGTTGGAAGAGTTTCTATGAGTGTTTCGACTACATCATCCAGTTCACAACCCTTTTTGAGCATAACTGAAATTATTCTCGAAGTTAGTGTTGCAAGAATATTTGCTTTAACTCCACTTCCGAGACCATCAGATAAAATGACAGTAGAATCAGTCGAATTTTGAGAGCTGACGATAGAATCGCCACACAATTCTTCTCCAAATTTATTAATTTGTGATGATGCTATCTCAAAGAAAATATTTGGTTTTAACATCAATCAACCTCTTTTTTAAAGACATTCATTAGTTCGAGTAGGGTTGCTTTTGTTTCGGCAGTTGTTTCTCCGAGTAAAGAAGCTATTTCTTGGGCAACACGCATTTGCTTATGGATGACATCAGTAGTTTTATCTATAGTCTCTTTTTTGAGATTATCTATGTTCTTTTTATTATTCAGTTTTTGAGTAACATCAATGACCAGAGCAACTTGCACAGTATCATCTTCAAGTTGATAATTAACAATTTCCAATTGTTTATTAAATTTTTCAGACTTTTCAGGAAAATAAGTTTTATTAATCCTTTCTTTTCTAAAAATTTGGACATCAATATAGTCTTGATATTTTTTTCCAGCTATTTCTAAATATTTGGGTAAACCAAACATTTCTCTAAAGGTGTTGTTGTATTGGATAATTTCGTCATTGCCGTTTACTTCGAGAACACCATTGGGACTAAGGTCAATAATTCTTTCAGCCCTTGATTCTGCTTTTTTCTTCATATATGGGATACACATATCTATTTCAGCCATCCCATCCAGAACTGCTATAGCTTTATCACGGCATAAATCATAACCGCAGGCACCACAATTCATCTCTTCTTCTTTTTTATATTTTCCAGTATTTCGTAAGACTTCTTCTATCTGTTCTTCAGAATATTCAGAAGGTTTAAAATATCTATTTTTAAATGTTTTTGTGAGATCAAAATCAAGAGAATCGTAGTCAAACAAAACAGGTAAATGCTCTTTAGAAATAGCATATTCAAATATTTTTTTCCTTGCTAAAGGAGGAAAAGAATTACCAGACAAAGGTCCATTAACGCAGCCATCTTCGCAGACCATTAGTTCTGCAAGTTTAACAGCTTTTGAATCCAAATCATATCTTTTTAGAAATTCATTGCAGCGTTCAAATCCTGTTGCAGATATATATTTTGATGAAAAATGTTCCAATCCAACGCTTTTTAACAGACCGCCTTCTATAGGATACATTCGAGCAGCCAAATCTGTAAACTCGGATTTTATAGGAGTAGCATCAAAATTTGCAGGGTTAATATTTTCTTCTTCAAACCATTGTATGACATCAAGAAAAGATATGACATAGTCAGGAGCGTGCTCTGTTCGTTCTGCTTCCTGAATTTTAGCTATACAGGGTCCTACAAAGACGATTTTTATATCCTTGTTGTGAATTTCTTTAAATCCTTTTCTGAGCATCTTTGCATGCGCGTCCATTGGTGAGTCTATAGGTGCAAGGTATTGTAATAAATGAGGATAATAAATCTCTATAAGATTCACTACTGATGGACAATCAGAAGAAATGATAAAATCTTGGTCAAAAGTCAGTTTCTGATATATTTGAGCTACATAATATGCCGCTATACTCGTTTCTTCTATTTCTGAAAATCCAAGCTGTTTTAAAGCTCGATAAACTTGAAATGGTTTCCAACCTTCTACTACCACTGGAAATGAAGGCGCAAGGCTCATAACTACAAATTCGCCTGATTTTAATAATGCTTTTACATCATCAAGTTTAGAGATAACATTTTTTGCATTTTGTGGACATATCTGAACGCATTTTCCATCCAATATACATCTTTCTGGCACGATATGTGCATGACCATCTTTTACACATATAGCCTTTACATTGCAATGACGAATACATTTGCAACAATCTTTACAATTTGTTTTGGCAGTTTTTATCAGTGGGTGCATGTTTCCTTCTTTGCTTCTTCTATCAAGCGATTGGTAAATAGTTCTTTTAAATCATCCAAACCTGTCACGACTATTCGTTCATCATTGACTTTGATGTTGATACCCTCTGAACAGTGCCCGATGCAAAAACTTGCTTTTAAAACTATATGTTTTTCTAGTTTATTCGTAGCTATAGCTTTTTGTAAATAGTCAATAAAACTATGCGAACCTCTTATATGACAAGAACTTCCTACGCATACTGTTATTTCCAAAATTACCTCCAAAAGATTTTCTTAGGGATGTATTTTATTCAGACAAAATAATATTTTTTGTCAGAAAATATATCTCATTGAGTTAAAAAAATTATTTAGTTTTTTTTGTCAAGTAAAATGTGAAATCTATGGGGAGTGTTTTTAAAATTTGGATATTGATGTTTGTTTTGAATATATCCGCTATCAACGATGCTGAATATTTCTGACATTCTTGTCTCTATCACCAAATCTGAATTTAAGCATTAGTCCATATAAATTCAAGCTATCTATATCTTTTCCAAATTCTCTTCTATAGTGTAATGTTATTGGTAGATTATAGTTTTTATTTATTTCCCACAGATAAACCACGGAAAAATCAAAGGCATTGATATTATCTTTGTCAAAACGCAAAAAAGAACCTCTGATTCCTAAAATATCTTCCCAGTATCTCATATAATTAAACGAATAAAAAGGCAGTATATCTTCAGAGACATCTTCACCCCATAAAATCGGAAAATTTTCATTTGGTTGCCAACGAACCCTATCATCTTGCCAAGAATAAATCATAGAATAAACAGAAATAAATCTATCTTTATTAAGCCTAAAATCTATGTTTATATCATGGTTTATGGTGTTTGTTATCCGAGTATTGGTATGTTGTCCGATTTTATTTCCTTGAGCATCAAATCTATCTACATTGTTATTCCATCTATTTATAATAACTTCAGAGCCAATTTCAAAAAATAACCAATTTTTAGAATTGCTTCTATTTGTCGGTTGAATACGATGTTGAACAGACCTAATACTTTCATCTCTGTCTCCATATCTGTATTTTAACGAAAATCTATAATCATGGGTATGATCATCGCCTTGAATTTCAAAAAGATCTGGAAAAACTATTGTAGGGTAATTTGAATAAGTGTAATTGGCAGACCATAATAAACCATTTACCCCAAGCCGGAGCAGATAATCTAGAGAAAAATTAATATTATTTTGATTTAAATCGGTATCTCTTGAAAATGAACCAGCTATCCTAAAATCGTCCTCGTTATAAGCAACAAAACCAAAAAAGTATTCTGGTAATAAAACATCATCATACATTTTTAAGTCTTCATGTCTCAATTTTGTTAATCTGCCAATACTCAAATCTCCTATCAGAAACAGGTCATAATTTACCATATAATCAAGATGAGTATTAAAATTGACCAATCTATACGAAAAATCAAACTCAGGAACATTGAGAAAACTAAACGATGCCTCTGATTCTGAAAAAAAATTATTGGCAAAAATATTTTGAGAAAAAACTAAAAACAAAAAAATTATTATTATTTCTGTGGTTATGCAAATTTTAGAAAAGAATTTTGTCTGTGAGTGTTTTATAAGCGGAAATACATCCATGAGCCCTCTCCGAAAAGCCATATTGTAGGGATGCTGGCTCAGCAGGAAGGCATATACACACCATGCCATATCCCGTAAGTATACTACAAAATGTGCCAATTTCTTGGTTACATCCCTACGGGATGCAGTTTTGTGATTATACCTCATTTTCTACAGAGCTTCATATACCTAAAGGCATATGCAAGGTATGATTGATATAAATGACTTTTCAGAGGGAACTCATCCTTGCCTTTCCTCTCTTGTGTAAGGGAACAAAATAACTTATTGTTTTTCATTTGTTTAACCTCATTTTAATTAATAATATTTTGTCTAATGTTAAGTTGAAATACTATAAAAATATCAATAACGAACCAATTATTTTGTGTTATTAATAAAGTCAAGTATTTTATGAATATATAGACATTTAAAATTAAAAAAGCGATTTTTTAAGATTATCTTGACAAGTAAGGACTATAAAAGAAATTTAACACAATTAAATTTTAGGAGATTTTATGAATTTTCAAAACATAATTCTCGAATTACAGAAATACTGGGCAGAGAAGGGATGTTGTATCCTACAGCCATATGATATGGAGATGGGTGCAGGCACATTTCATCCCAATACATTTTTTGGAGCATTGGGGAAAGAACCAGCTAAAATAGCTTATGCACAGCCTTGTAGAAGACCTAAAGATGGTAGATATGGTGAAAATCCTAATAGACTTCAACATTATTATCAGTTTCAGGTGATTATCAAGCCTTCGCCGGATGATATTCAAAATCTTTATTTAGAAAGTTTGAGAAAAATTGGAATAGAGACAGAAAAACATGATATTCGATTTGTCGAGGACGACTGGGAATCTCCTACATTAGGAGCTTGGGGACTTGGCTGGGAAGTATGGTTGGATGGGATGGAAATATCACAATTTACCTATTTTCAACAAATGGGCAGCATTGAGGTCTTTCCTATCAGTGTAGAATTGACATATGGCTTAGAAAGATTGGCTATGTATATACAAAATGTGGACGATTTCAAAAATATCAAATGGAACGATGAAGTATTATATGGTGATTTTTTCTTTGTCAAAGAACAGGAATTTTCGAAATACAATTTTGTGTTATCAGATACAAAAGAACTCTTCGATAGGTTTGAAATAAATGAAAAACAGTGTGGAAAAATGCTTGCTGAAGGCTTAGTTTACCCGGCTTATGATTTTTTATTGAAATGCTCTTCAGCATTTAATCTCCTTGATGCTCGCGGAGTGATCAGCGTGACTGAAAGGGCATCTTATATAGGTAGAATCAGAAAATTGGCTAAAGATGTAGCTGGAGAATATGGGAAAGAAAAAAAATAAATCTTTCTCTAAAATGGTAGCGTCAACTTTTCAATTTGACGATGATTCTCGAACTAAAAAGTTCGATTTACAATAGGAGGAACAGAAAATGGGAAATAAAATAAATTTTAAAACAATTTTATATATCGTTGTAACCATGCTATGTTTTTGCTTTTTAAATGCAGAAACCATAGCCGAGCAACCCTCAAACTACAATGACCCAGATGCAGGCACAGAGGCAAACCCATACCTCATAAGCAATCTGGCAAACCTGCGATGGTTTTCTGAAAATTATGAGGATTGGTATATAAATCGCTATACGCCAGTTTACCTAATCCAAACAGATAATATCGATGCTTCTGAAACAAGGTTTTGGAACAATATGAACGGATTTCAGCCGATTGGACAGCTTACATCTCCATTCCATATAAGAGTATTCGTAGGTGTTTATAATGGAGCAGGTCATGTCATTAGCAATTTATATGCCCTTCGTAATGGTTATGCAAGTTTGTTTGAATATATCGAGAGTTCTATTATCATGAATTTAGGAGTTGTTGGTGTCGATTTAGGTGGAAGCTATGTATATGGCATAGCTGAAACGGCGATGAATTCCTTAATCCGCAATTGCTATACATCTGGTAATATAAATTCAGAGGATACACCCCAATTTATGGCATCAGCAGCTGGAATAGTAGGACGTCTTTTTTCTTCGACTATTATGAACAGCTATTCATCTGTAAACATCACTGCGCGTGGAACTTATGGTCCAACAATGGTGGGTGGTATTGCAGGCTTAGCAACAGATTCGATTATAACAGACTGTTATGCAACTGGAAATATTATAGGTGTTTATGTGCCGGGTCGCTGGGCCGAAGCTGGTGGAATAGTTTCTAGTTTAACTAATAATAGTATTGTTCAGAATTGTTATTTTAGTGGCAATGTTTCTGGGACTATTTCTGTAGGAGGCATTGCTGGTGAAATTTCGAGTAGTTATATTTTGAATTGTTATACTACAGGAATAGTCAGTGGCAATTACAATACAGGTGGGATAGCTGGTAATACTAGCGGGGGTATTATAGAAAACTCTTATGTCACCGGGTATGTGCTGGGTCCAGGAGCAGCTATATTGGGGGGCGCTTATGCAGGTAGTTATGTTTTAGTAATAAACAGTTATTTTGACATTGAAACCGTAGGAAAATCAAATGTTGTAAATGACAATGGCATTACTCAAATCATAAATAGCTATGGTTTACCAACTTCTGAGATGAAACAAATTGAGACATACATAGAAAATGGTTGGAATTTTGATTCTGTGTGGTCTATAGAACCTATAGTAAATGATGGATATCCATATTTAATGACTATACCACCGTTTGTGTTTTATCCACCTAACAATTTGTTGGGAGTCGTAGCGGAGATTTCCAATCTCCATTACAATTTGCCAGGACTCGTAGAAGAGATTTCCAATCTCCATTACAATTTACCAGAAGTCGTAGAGGAGATTTCCAATCTCCAATACTCCGACAACTCTCTTTCAAAAATAGCTGTCTTTTTAACCTGGGAAAATCCAGACGAAGGCAGTAGTGGAGCTTTTGACTACTATAGAATATATCGTGATGATATCTGCATAAAAGATAATTTCACAGAAAATAGTTTCATTGATTTTGATGTGCTGCTTGGTACAATTTATACATACTATGTTACGGCTTATTATGTAGACAATTATGGTGTGTCTAATCCTTCAAATGTAATAACCATAAAAATTGAAAGAGAAGTAACACCCAACCCAGTAGTGTTATTGACACCTGAGAATGAAGCAGTCGAGGTTGGTTTGAGACCTGTATTTAAATGGACATTGCCTACTGAGGGGGGTGAGATTGAGGGATTGAGGTTTTATATTGAATCAGAACATATAATGTCTCCCCCGCTCCGAGATTGCTTCGTGGGAAATTCAAGTAAAGAACCTCGCAACGACGATGGGAGAGGCAAAACAATCATACTACCTCCTGATACGACTGAATACACATTTGAAATAGACTTAGAATATGAGACTATATATTATTGGTCTGTCATAGCATTTAATGAATATGGAGATTCTACAGATAATCAGGTCTTTAGCTTTACCACAAAGGAGTATTTATCAGATAAAGATGAAAATGCTTTGCCTTTAATAACAGAGTTACTTGGTAATTTTCCAAATCCTTTTAATCCAGAAACAACAATCAGATTTAATCTCGCAGTAGATTCAATGGTCTCGATTGACATTTTTAATATCAGAGGACAGAAAATCAAGTCACTTTTGAATGATTTCAGGATTTCAGGAGAACACCAGGTGATCTGGAATGGGTTAGATGATTTTGGTCGTTCTGTCGGCAGTGGGGTCTATTTTTATCAAATGATTACAGATGAATATAGTAAAACAATGAGGATGTTGATGTTGAAATAATGGATAATATATAGATTTAAAGATAATAAAAACTATAACGGAGGAATAAATGTTTAAAAAAACAAAATTTATTGTTTTATGTTTATTGGTAGTCATTGTTACTACTATGGAAATGAATGGATATGAGAATGAAATTTTTTATCCGGGAATTGTTACCATAAATCTTAGTGTTGATTTGATTGGAAATACTCGAGGCGAAATCAATATAACACGCTCAAATGGACTGATTGTCACTCCATTTGAATGGTTCAACGAATTAGCTGAAGAATTTCAAATAATCTCTTTAGAGCGGATGTTTGTGGTGAAAAATCAAACATGGAGTCGCAATGGTAGGTATCCGATGAATACTTTTCGATTACAAATTGAAGATCCTTCTCGAACAGACGAATTGATAGAAATCTTATCGGATAAAGAATATGTAATGTTTGCAGAAAAAGAAGCTATAAATAGGATGTTTGAACACATTCCTCATCATTATGCTTCTCAAAATTCTACAAATTATATCCCCAATGATCCTGATATTAGTGAACAATGGTGGCTTGAAAAGGTTCAAGCTTTTAATGCTTGGGCAATTCAAACAGGAGATCCTGATATTGTGATAGGAATAGTCGATTCTGGAGTAAAATGGAATCACATAGACCTTATGGCAAATATGTGGGTCAACCAATCAGAAATGGAAGAGATGGAAATCATCTGGGAAGCTGGTGAAATCACAGGATCATATGGTTCATCCGGCATTCAAGATCAAGGAGGAGCAATATATTGGGGAAATGTATTGGGTTGGGATTTTTATTCTACAGGTTCAGGCGGTCAAGACAATAATCCATTTCAAACAGGCAATGGCAGCGATCATGGCACTCATGTAGCGGGAATTGCAGCTGGAGTTGGAGACAATGGCGCTGGAATGGCCGGATTAGCCTATTCATCAAGCATATTAGCGACAAAACATTCACCATATGGTTCATTTTCCAATAGTATATTCAATGCCTATCATGGAATATATTATATGGTAGATGCTGGAGCGAACATCATCAATTGTTCATGGGGTGGTGGTGGCAGCGCAAGTATAGCAAACGATGCAGTAGCTTATGCAAAAGCTCACAATGTTCTGGTGGTTGCAGCAGCTGGAAACGGAAATCAAAATATTTTTACCAGTCCTGTTTATCCAGCTTCAGCAGTGGGAATACTGACAGTAGCAGCGACAGATATAAATGATATGAGGTCGATTTATTCAGGTGGACAAGCATCAAATTTCGGATTCAATGTAGATGTCTCTGCACCGGGATCAAATATTTATTCTACTTCATTTACCGCAAATGGCAATGATTCTTGGAGACAAGCTGGAGGAACTTCAATGGCTTCCCCTATGGTAGCAGGATTGGCAGCATTAGTATGGTCACAAAACCCTAATCTGACAGTAGATGAAGTAATAAACTATATCAGAGAAGGCACTGATCCAATAGACCATTTAAATCCGGGATATGCGGGTCGGTTGGGAACTGGAAGAATAAACGCATTTAAAACCTTGCAAATGGTCAGACCATTGGAATATGATTTAGCGGCAGCCTCCTTGATTGGCTTGATAGGAGCTCCATTGAACACGGTTTCCATATTTACTGTAAATGTTCGTAATCTTGGAGAAAATCCTGCTTTTGGTTATTATATCCATTTGCTGGAAGTGGGGAATGATGCACCTTTGGTAACAGTTCCGGGTGTAACATTGGAACATTTAGAATCAGCTCATATATCCCTAGAATGGATGCCTACAGTCTTAGGAGACTATGAAATATATGCATTGTTGGAATGGGATATAGACGAAAGAGAAAGAAACAACAAAACAAACATATTGGAAGTCAGAGTCATCCCTGAAGGAACAGCTGAAGCGTATATCGGAAACAAGAATAGTAATGAAGCCCTGAATTATTCTTTTGTCAATTACAATACTCGAGATAGCATAACACAAACCATTTTTTATGAACATGAATTAGCAAAAGGGCTAATATACCAAATGACGGTTCTTTTTACGGGTAGTCCAACGTTAGTGAATCAAGGAAATGAGGTTGAAATTTATTTAACAACCACCGAAAAAAGTTTTTTTTCTCATCAAACAGATTGGGTAGCATATGAGCAATTTACTCTTGTATTTTCTGGTGATTTAGAAGTCTTTTCTGAAGGTATCAACGAAGTAGAAATACAGTTTGATACTCCCTTTAACTATCAAGGAGGAAACCTCGTTTTAATGGCAATAAAAGACGGAAATATTCTTTTTGGAGCTGGAAATGTTTTTCAATATTCAAATATTTCAGATATCAATAGAAATATTTGGTGGAGGTCAAATCAAGCAGGGTCGCCAAATCTTGACCCTTTTCCTAATGCAACGGGATTATTAACAGGTGTCACAAATACAAGATTTGGTATTTATACTTTCGTTATTGAACCACCTCAAAGTTTTGAAGCCAAAGGTTATAATGAAAAAATCTATTTAAACTGGCAAGAACCTTTTACACAAATCTTTGGTACTCTGGCAAATTATAGAATATATCGAAATGGGATACTACTCAATGAAACAACAACACTTGAATTTATAGATGAAAATGTAGAAATAGGTTTAGAATATGAATATTGGGTGACAGCTGTTTATTCATCTCCCAATGTCGAATCAGACCCTTCCAATAAAGTCTCTGCTAATATAGAAAATATACTTGCTCCCAAAAATCTTGTAGCTCAGGTTGTAAATATCGATACAGTGATTTTGGTATGGGAAATGGACAGCGCTATTCACGACACTAATGCGAATCTTGAGATGAGTCAAGAACGGCTTAATAGTCGCCAGAATCAAGAAATAAAGAAGAGAAACCCTATAGGCTTTAATGTTTATAGAAATGAAAATCTGGTTTCAGCAACTGTTGTCACTGAAACAACCTTTACTGAAAATAATGTTCCAGTAGGAACTCATATTTATAGTGTTGAGGCTGTTTATCAAACAGGCATATCAACTCCTATATCAGTTGAGATTGAGATTGATGATTCCTCAGATAATGATGAGAACCTACCCGTTCTAAAGACTGAATTGATTGGAAATTTTCCAAATCCTTTCAATCCAGAAACAACCATTGTTTTTACATTGGCTTTAGATACTAATGTCAACATTGATATATTCAATATTAGAGGGCAAAAAATCCTAAATTTAATAGACTCAAAGCTAAAAAGTGGAAAGCATTCAATAGTTTGGAACGGCAGAGATGAAAAGGGTGTAGAATTAGGAAGCGGAATGTATCTTTATGTTTTTAAAACGGATGAATTTTCACAGATAAAAAGAATGCTGCTTTTGAAATAATGAATCTTTTGTTATGAAACCTAAATTTTTCTCTTATAATTGTCATATAAACAAATTATTCTATAAATAGCAACATTTTTCTGTAACGAATATATGGTATATTAGTTATATCAAGTATAATTGTCATATATAGTGAGGTATTTATG
>Ga0099364_10001310_pt1 | contig 41375 bp, 38 predicted proteins | sample TergutTh196P3_FD_73070 | JGI IMG/M metagenome (GOLD analysis project Ga0099364, IMG submission 73070) | Microcerotermes parvus P3 segment gut microbial communities from Pointe-Noire, Republic of the Congo - Th196 P3 | ecosystem: Host-associated > Arthropoda: Insects > Digestive system > Gut ...
TTCCAGACGCTAGGCAAAGTAGTGGATAGGCTTTGTGATACAATTTGCTCTCTTTCAAATGACGTAGTAAAAAGCATCACTGGCCGTAAATGGATTCTAGATTGCTTTTAACTTGGGATTGGTATCAGAACAGCATATCAATAACAAGTGCAAATAAAAATCCGCCGGCTTAAGCTTAGCCGGCGGATTTTTATAGTCGAACCACCTCAAGATCGACTATATTAAGGGTTACGCATTATTTTTTCGGAAGGTATTCGCGCAGCTTTTTCATGATTTCGTCAAAATCGATTGGCTTTCCGATATGTCCGTTCATGCCCGCTTCAAGGCATTTTTCAATATCCTCCCTGAACACGTTTGCGGTCAGCGCGATGATTGTTATATCCTTTGTCCGCGGGTTATCGAGCGCCCTGATTCTTCGCGTAGCCTCAAGGCCGTCCATCTCCGGCATTTGTAAATCCATAAACACCATGTCGATTTCTTCAGACGACTCGCTTAACAATTTCACTGCCTCAGCCCCGTTTTCGGCAAAAATAATTTTTATCGCGGTCGCCTCCAGCATTGCGAATATAATTTCCCGGTTGACCTCAATGTCCTCCGCAAGCAGGATGCAATTCCCCTTGAAGCAGTCGGTTTCATCGCCATCCTCATCGTCGGCGTGTTCAATCATACATTTGTTTATCGCGTCCGCTACCGCAAACGGAAACAACGGCTTCGAAAGGAATTTGTCTATCCCGGCGCCTTTTGTTTCCTGCTCAATCGCGTCCTTTTCAACGGCGGACATGATAACAATGTGGAAATGGCGGTCGAATTCCTGCTTTAATCGCCGCGAGAATGTGATGCCGTCCATATCGGGCATTTTCCAGTCAATAAAATAAATGTCGTACGGGCCGGTTTCCCCCGTAAGCGCAAGCGCCGCTTCCCCGCTTGCCACGATGTCGCAGTGAATCCCCAACTGCTTTGCAATCGCCGAGAAATACTCGCGCGCTTCCTTGTCGCCGTCGATTGCCAGCACGCGGATATTTTCAAGGTTCATCTCCCGGCTTAAGAGATCCGTGTAGCGCTCTTCGCCGTAACCGGCCTGTATCGTAAAAGTAAACGCAGCCCCTTCGCCAATCTTGGAATCAATCCATATCCTGCCGTTCATCATTTCGACAATGCTCTTTGAGATGGCAAGGCCAAGCCCGGTGCCGCCAAATCTGCGCGACGTGCTGCTTTCAGCCTGTTCAAACGGCTTGAACAGCCGGCGTTTTTGCTCGTCGCTGATTCCCGTGCCGGTGTCGGTTACCTGCACCTGTATGGTGCAAATCCCGTCCTCCTTCCGGAGCAGCTTCGCGTTAAGCCCGATAGAGCCGTACTCCGGCGTAAACTTGACGGCGTTCGACAGCAAATTGGCAATGACCTGCGCAAGCCTTTGCTCGTCGCAGATTAGCATAAACGGAATCCGGCTGTCGATATTCAGCGTGAACTTCTGCTTCTTTTCGTCCACGCGGAAACAGATGATATCAATGACCCTTTGCAGCATTTTCTCAAAGATAAATTTCGATGGCGAGAGCTCAAGCTTATCCGCCTCGATTTTCGACATGTCAAGGATATCGTTGATGATACCGAGCAAATGCGTGGAGGCGTCGGTGATTTTATTCAGGCAGTAGTCCTTGCGGTCAGGCTCCGCGGCCGATTTCCCCATTGCGGTCATGCCGATGATTGCGCTTAACGGCGTGCGTATCTCATGGCTCATATTGGAGAGGAATTCGCTCTTGCTTTGGTTTGCCCGCTCCGCCCTTTCCTTTGCCTCCTGAATCTCGGTAACGTCCGTGCTTACGATAATATATCCGATTTGCTCGCCGTTTTGTCCGAAAAAATGATTCGCGGTGCCCTTGAAATACCGTTTCGCATCCTCAAGGTATATCGCCTCGCTTGAAAAGCCTTCTTTCAGCGCCGTAAGCGGCGAATATTTCGTATCCTGCGGATAAAAACTGACCTCGTTAAACGACAGGCCAATCATTTCAGGCAACGTTTTTTTATGATATGAAAGCGCTTCATCGTTCATATAAACGATTCGGCAATCCATATCCGTAATACAAAGCGGCTCGTTTGTGCTGCCTGCGATGCTGTCCGCCATGCTGTCGAAGGAATCCGCCAGTATTCCGAACTCGTCCTTGACCGGCGCGTTAAAGCGGAACTGCCGCTCGCCAAGCCTGAACCGCGACACGCCCGCAATCAGTTTTGCGATATTTCCGTTTAAAAACGCGGCGACCCAAAAGGCAATCAAAACCGACAGGAGCATAAGGATAAGCGTAACGACAATCAACTGTGTAAAGATGCTTGCCGTGTTGTCGTTTACGATTGCGGAAAGCTCTTCCTCCATCATGTCGGAGGGGTGCGCGAACGTCTCAAGGCCCGCACCTATCGTTACAAACCCGAAGCCGCGCCGTGAGAAGTTATTTTCCTCACTTGGGGCGTACCGGCCTGTATAATACGGGATTGCGGCCACTGTCGTCAGCTTGTCAAGCCCGCTCCAGACGGCATAGAATGAACCGGAGCCGCCGTTTTCGGTAAGGTCCATCCAGCCCGTGAATTGCGGGGTGTTGTTTAAGTACCGCCCGTCCAGCCCGACAAGCCCCAGCCGTGTCAAAAGGGGCGCCGGAGTCTTCGACCTTGACTGGTTGTCAAAAGCGGGGATATCCTTTACAAAATCCGTCCATTTCGGGATTCCGCTTTCCTGCCACGCATCAAAGATGGAGCTTTCAAGCCACGGAACCTGCGCCTCACCCGTTCCGGGGTCAAAGCCGACGATGGAATGATGCCGGGGATGGGCGATGCTGCGGCATTTATAATCCCAGATGAAGGCGTAGTTGCCTTCATACGCGCTGGGAAGCTCGGTATAGCGCTCTTCCATTGGCGTGATGTGGTCGGCAAATTCCATAATATGGTCGTGATTTAAAGCAAACGTGACATAACCGGTGATTTCACCGTCTGCGCCGGTAACCGGAGCCGCCCACCGCACAATCCCCTCGAAGCGCTTCCCCTTCGGGTTTTCCATGCCCGCGAAAGCCTGCTCCCCGGGGCTGTATTCAATATCATAGCCTCTCGCCTCCGCCTCCTCGGCGACGATTTGGGGCGTGTACATGCCTATATAGTTCGAGCCGACATAAGCGCCGATGACGTCCGACACATAGATTTCGCCCGGCTTAAGCTTTAAAAGCTCCTCAAAATAAATTTCTGCCTTTATGTAAGTATTCTCTTTTATCGAGACGTTTGTCTTGACGCCGCTCAGTGGGTAGTGAATCTTCGATGATGCCCCGGACACAACCTTTACAAGCTCGTTGCCGTTCGGATCGATATATGTAATTTCATCGTAAAGGGGTACGAAATCATAATGAAACGCATCGGGCAAGCGGGAACGAAACGCGTCATGGTCGTTGTTTTCAGGGTTTGAGGAAACCACGCCTCCTTCCCTCGATTCAAGCGGTTTTCCCAAAAGAACCCACGACCTGCCGTCGGGCGCCAGCACATATTCGCCCGGCTTGATTATCCGCCCGAGCTTTTGGTCTATAAACCTTTGGTAGTTTTCCTCAGCCGGCTCCAGGCCTGCCAGATACGTAATGTCGGAATCGCGCATATAAAGGAAATCCGCCACCTGCCGAGCCGTATTCATCGTCATTTGCTCTATGTTCTCCGTCGCAAGGTCGTTTAAGGACGTCCTTGCAGTTCCGACGGCAACATCTTCAACGAGTATGCCCAATTCGACGAATTGCCGCCATGCAATGACAGACAAAATCATAATCGGTACCACGCTTACAAAAAGAAAGATGATAATGAGCTTTGAGCGCATGTCAATTCCGAGCCCCGACCAAAAAAAATATAACAGCTTATGAAATTTTCCTATAATTCGTTTCATAGTCTATTCCTTTTTAACTTTATAAATCAAACGCGTGCATAATCCGTTTAAAGTATACCCTCTCACTCTGCGTATGTCAAGAAAAGCACAGGATAACGGCGTTTACACAAAAAAGGAACCCGCCGGTAAACCAGTGGGTTCCTTTTTCCTATGTAAGGTTCAGTACTAATTAAACGCCAGCAAAACAAAGTTAAGCAGGAACAGTACGGTCGCGCCGATGAGAATGGGGTGAACCGACTTGAATTGCTTTTTGCAGATTTTAACGATACAGTAGAAAATGAAGCCTGCCGCGATACCGTAAGAGATGTTGTAAGCAAAGGTCATGATGGTAACGGTAAAGAACGCGGGGATTGCCTCCTCCATTTCTTTCCAGTTAATGCTTGCGAAGGCCTCAGCCATCATAATGCCTACAACGATGAGTACGGGGGCGGTGGCCTCCGCCGGCACGATGCCGAAGAGCGAGGCAAACGGCAGGCAGAGAAGGAAAAGAACTGCAGTAGACACCGAGGTCAAGCCCGAGCGTCCGCCCACGCCGATACCGGAAGCGCTTTCTATGTAGGTTGTGGTATTGGATGTTCCGAACAGCGCGCCTATGGATGTGGCGGTGGCATCGGCGAACAGGGCCTTATCCATGCGGGATTTGAAGCCTTTGGATTCCTCCAGGGCTTTTTCATCCTCGGCGTCAAAGATTCCGGTTTTGCGGCCTGTGCCGATAAAGGTGCCGATGGTATCAAACGTATCGGCAAGGCTGAACGAGAAGATTGTGATTAGCACGATGGGAATCATTGCCGCGCCGTGGCTGAACAGGCTTGACAAGCCGACATCGCCGAAGAAGGCAAAGGATACCTCGGAAAAACCCGAAAGCGCCGACAAATCAAAAAGCTTGTCGGGAATCTTGGTCACGCCCATGGGGATGCCGATGATGGTAGTCGCGATAATGCCGATGAGTAGCGCGCCCCTTACCTTGAGAATAATCAGGATGACAAGGATAACAAGGCCGATGACGGACAACAGAGGCCCGGCGGCATTAAAATGGGTAAGCTCGGGCACCGCGGCGGCGCCCAGGGTAAACCCGTCGGCGGTCGATACAAAGTTGATCAGGCCCGCGTTTTTGATTCCGATATAGGCGATAAACAGGCCAATACCTCCGCCAATCGCCAATTGAAGCGACAAAGGGATTGCCTTGATGATGGCCTTACGCACCTTGGTAACCGTGATGATGATGTTGATGATACCGCAAATGAACACCATCGCCAGGGCTTCCTGCCAGGCGAAGCCCATCGCAAAGCATACCGTATAGGTAAAGAATGCATTTAAGCCCATACCCGGCGCCACAGCATACGGTACGTTTGCAACCAGACCCATGATGAGGGTGCCGATAATCGTTGCTATGATTGTCGCCACAAAAACGCCGCCCCAGCTCATGCCGGTCGCCGACAGGATATCGGGGTTAACGAACATGATGTACGCCATTGTGAAAAACGTGGTAACGCCCGCTAGAATTTCGGTTCTTACATTTGTTCCTTTCTCTTGCAGCCTAAAAAATTTGTCCATAATTACCCTCCCTCAAATTATTAACTCTATTTTAACATAAAATGAATTTTTTGCAATACAAAATTTTAGACGTGTAGAAATATTGAAGCGTCACGGCGAAAAAACGTCGCTGATACGATGTGTCGGGTTATAAATACAGGTTCTTAAATAAAGGAGAAGCTTGTAACGTCAAACATGCCCATATCCGTTATGCGTATTTCAGGTATCACCGGCAGCGCCATAAAGCTTAACGTGATAAACGGCTCGATATGGCGGGGTACGCCCGCTTCATGCACTCTTGCCTTTAACTCCTCCAGCATTTTGATAAAATGTTCGGGCTCTTCCCCGCTCATTAAGCCGTATATGGGAAGCGGTACGTCGCGGACGGGCCTCCCGTTTTGGATTAAGGCATACCCGCCCTGAATCGCCTTGATGTGCTCTGCGGCGGCAAGCATGTCGCCGTCGTTTGTGCCGGCGATTATCAGGTTGTGCGAATCGTGACCCACAGTCGAGGCGACGGCCCCGCTTTGAAGCCCGTACCCCCCCAGCAGCCCCACGCCTACATTGCCTGTCGCATGGTGACGCTCCAGTACGGCAATTTTGCACAGTTCCCCTGTTTCAAGCAGCTTTTTTACTTCATCGCGGTTCACCATGCGCTTCTTCGTGACGACCTGGTCTTTCTGCAATTCAATCACAGGGTAAGCCTCGCGCTCCGGCAAATCAAAGCAGCCGGGAGACGGCTTCGCGAAATTGACCGAATTGCTCCACGAAAGCGCCGGCCTGCACGGCAATTCGTCGGCGATGATTTGTTTGCCGCCCGAATATACGGCCTTTACGTCTACCCTTTCCAAATTGCCGACGACTACGAAGTCCGCGCGGTAGCCGGGCGCAATCGCGCCCAAATCCCAAAGCCGGTAAATCCGCGCCGCGTTGTAGCTTGCCATGCGGTACGCGTCGGCGGCGGGAAGCCCCAGCGATATCGCCTTTTGCACGCAATGGCGTATCGTGCCCTCCCACCGGATGTCGGCAATATGCTTGTCGTCCGTGCAAAAAGCAAGCCTTTCGGTATTGATTTTATTTGACACAACGCCGGGGATAATCGCGGCTAAATCCTTGCAGGCGCTGCCTTCGCGCACAAGCACCGCAATTCCCGCCCCCAGCTTTTCAAGGGCTTCTTCAAAAGACGTGCTTTCGTGGTCTGTCGAAACCCGAACGGAAGCGTACGCCTGAAGCAGATTGCCCGCAAGCCCCGGCGCGTGTCCGTCTATCACCTTACCGGATGCAAGGTCAAGCTTTTCCATGACTTCACGGTCACAGCCCAGCACGCCGGGATAGTTCATCATTTCCCCAAGCCCCAAAACGCGGGGATTTTGCAGAAGCCGGGATATTTTTCCGGCGTCCAGCGTGTCGCCTGGGTTCTCAAACGCGGTCGCCGGAACGCACGACGGAGCCTGCACGAAATAGTTGACGGGTATATCCCTTGTCGCTTCAAGCATGAAGTTCACGCCGTCAATGCCGCCGACGTTCGCGATTTCATGCGGGTCCGTTATCAGGGTCGTCGTGCCGTGGCGAAGCTCTTCGCGGCAGTAGATGTCCGGCGTGACCATCGATGATTCCACATGGCAGTGGGTATTGATAAAGCCCGGCACAAGAAAACCGCCGTTTAAATCCTCCGCAACCGCCGCGTTTTCGTAATCGCCGATTCCCGCCACATACCCGTCAATCACCGCGACGTCGCCGCGTATGATTTCGCCGGTAAAAACATTGAGGATGTTTGCGTTTTTTAAAACAATATCCGCCGGTATTTCACCGAGCGCCGCTTTGATAAGCTTTTCGTGCATGATAACAACCTCATCTTTCATTTATATTGCCGTTATCGCCATAAGCATTGCAACGCAGCTTAGTGTATTAACTACACAATGAGCAATTACGCCGATATAGATATTTCTTTTGTACCAAACAGTATAAACAAACGGTAAAACGGCTAACATACGCGTCACATTTTCCCATGGGGCAAACAAATGGTATATTGAAAACAAAGCCGCATTTGCCAGTGGGGCGAATTTTCCCAACTTATTCATGCGTGGGAGAAGAAACCCTCGAAAATATATCTCCTCTGTGAATGGAACCAAGAATCCCCGAACAGCAAAATTAAGAAAGATTGTAGGTATCAATAAACTCCCTAAGTCCGACATATACCGGTCAACCCAAAACCAATCAGGCACCCAGGCAAAAATTGTCCAAAGCGAAGGCTCAATTTCCGTCCCGGCTGTGAAAATGAGTGCGGCAAGCATAATTCCCGGCAACGCCCACATAATGATTTTATGTGTAGGCATTTTTTCTGTAAAACCAATGATATCTTTTAATTTTTTACCTTCCTTGTGCGCTGCTATTTTCATTATGAACCATTGCCCCGGCACTAGACATAGTGCAAATGCAATCATCAGAGAAAGGAAAACCGGTAACCCAAGTCCCCAAGAAGTGTTGGCGCATACAATAGCAATGATTAATACAGGAACACCGGGCAGCAAATGGTACAGAATGATTTGCCAAATATCGAATTGTTTTACCTCCTGACTGTTTTCCATAAATAAAAACCTCTAACCCTTGCCGATGATTTCGGCGGCCTTTGCCTCGGCTTCTTCAAGGCCGTTAATCTTTACCGCTGTAGCCGCTCCTTTGCCCTTGGCGTATTCCGGCGGCACATGCCCCGTATTTATGATATCGGTTAGATCCGTCAGTCTGTCGAAGGCCGGCTTGTACGCGTCGTAAAGCTGTTTTGCTCTCACGTCGCCGCTCCTGTCGTAAATCGCGAGGGCCTGCCCCAGCAGCCTGCCGTTCACGCGGCCCGGTTCAAACATGCGTTCAAGCTTTTCCACGGCTTCCCCGCAGCGGTTTCGCATGGACAGGCACTCAATCACGTAATAGCCGGAAAGGATATCGTCCGGCCCGGGGAGAATATCTTCAAGCGGCAGGGCGTAAAGACCGTTTTTCACGCAGTAATCGGCTTTGATTTGAAACGCCATAAGCGGACGACCGGATAATACCCGCAACAGGCCGCAGGCTCTTTCAATCCCCGCCAAAAACGCGACGGTTTCAAAGTTTTGGGCAATAATGGCAGCGCTTCTATCGGTTATCGTCTGGAGGCATCCGCCGCTGAAATAAGCGTCCATCATCTCCGAAACGGGTAAGAGCAACTCCTTGTGCTCCTGATAAATCTTCTCGTTTCCGGAGCAGACGGCGGCAAGGAAGATATACGTCCCAAGAAGCCCCTTGTTACTTTCCGCATAAAAATCAGCCGCGGCCTTCACGGCTTCCTCATCCTTGCCGTAAAGCAGCAGCAGGGACAAAAACTCGGCCTGCGTCGCGATTTTGGCTTCAATTTTTTTGTTCAGGTAATACGCGTGGACTTCCTGAAAGCCGTCCATTCGCGTGCCGCCTGCGAGATGGTTCAGGATATGCACGCTCTTGATGTCGAACATGCTGTTCAAAAACGCGATGACATCGTGCGACGCCTGCCCTTTCAGACACTGCAGCAAAACCCGGAGCGCCAGCGGATGCAAATCTCGGCTGCCTTGGATTGCCGCGATGATATAATCCATCGCCTGCGCCTGCTTTCCGCGCTTCAAGCTTGCCTGTGCCGCGTGGATGTTCAGCGTCGCCTCCGCGTCCTTGTAGTGCAGAACCGGCGTTTCAGGCATACGCTTTGATTTTTCCAGCGCGCCGTTTAAGCGTTCGAGCAGGATATCCTCCTTTGCATCGAACAGCGCGTCATAATAAAGGTCAATCGTGGCGGCGCCGCGGTATTCCGCGAGGTGCTTTTTAAACGGCTGCACGATTTTGTGGTAAAGCTCAAGCCTGCTCACCTGACCGCGCATACTGGAACCCGCGACGAGCATACAGTATAAAATCGGTGCAAACCCCGCAAGGTAATACTTGATCTGATGCCTTAACATATCCGGCTCGTTCAACGCCGCCCGCAAATGCCGTTCACAGTCCTCCATCCTGCCTTGGTTGAAATATTCCCTCACAAGGTAGCAGTGCTGCATATGCCGCTCCTCGGCGGAATCCGTGGTCTCGATTACATGCTCAAGCAGCGTGATGTTGCGGTCCATCTTTTCGCTTAGGATATCCTCGGTGTAACCGCTGTGCAAAACGGGCCATTTGTCCGCCTGCACCGCGACCGGAAGGCTGCCGTTCTTTAGCAGGAGAATCTCATGCACCGGCTTATGATACGCGATTCCCGCAGCCTTTTTGATAATCCTGTCGCATGCGCTTACCGTTTTCACGTTTCCCTGCGCATTTAAGTTATGGATTTTAAGCTGCGCCACATGCGCTTTCGGGTTTTTCTTGAAAAGCCGCTCAATATCCGCCTTGTCATCATTTGTAAGCGCCGGGGAAAACCATTCGTCGGCGTCCAAAAAAATCACGATATCCCCGCTTGTGAGGGACAGCGCATGGTTTTTTGCCGCGGAAAAATCGTTTATCCATTCGAAACGCTCAACACGCGCCCCCGCTTCCCCGGCCTCCTTCACGGTGCCGTCCCCGGAACCGGTATCCACGACAATCATCTCGTCGCACACGGCTTTTAAGCTGTTTATCGACCGCGCGATGTTTTTCTCCTCGTTCTTCGCTATCCAGCATGCGGAAATTTTCATGCAATCGCCAATCCTTTCGTCATCCTAAAAAATAAGCACCAGCGTTCCGGCAGTAATCAGCAGCCCGCCGATGATGGTTTTTACGCTCACCGCTTCGCCCAGTATCATAAAAGCAAGCACAATCGTAATGACTACGCTGAGCTTGTCTACCGGCACAACCTTGGAGGCTTCGCCGAGCTGCAAAGCCCTGTAGTAGAATAACCACGAAAGCCCTGTTGCAAGCCCCGACAAAATCAGGAATATCCAGCTTTTCTGCGTGATTTGCGGGATTTCCGAATGCTTGCCTGTCGCAAAAACGACGACCCATGCCGCGATAATCACGACGACGGTTCTAATCGCCGTGGCAAGATTGGAGTTGACGTTTTCTATCCCGATTTTAGCGAATATGGACGTGAGCGCGGCGAATACCGCCGCCAAAAGCGCGTATACAGCCCACAATCAGACCACTTCCTTTTTATGAGGATAATGAAGATAATGCCTATTTTTTGCGTTTTTAGCGACTAAGGTGAAAATAATGCTTATCAACTGCAATCTTTCTTAAAATCTTTTACCATCTGCATATAATCATAGAGCCTGTAGCCAGATTTTTCAAACAGGTTTATTGCCTTTTTATTATCTCTCATAACATCAAGGCGGAATCGTTTGAATGTTGAATACTCTTTTTCCAAAAAGCTAAGGAGTTTCTTGCCGTACCCACTTCCCCTATGCTTTTCGTCTATATAAACATCCTCTATCAACACAACCATACCACCCACTTCCATTGAAAAAGTAAATGATAACTGTGCGAAACCTATAGGCATTCCGTCATTGTCTATCATAAGAATACGCACATAAGGGGATTTTTCAATTGCAAGTGAAAATGCAGTCTCAAAGTTTTTAGTGTCAAAGCAATGTGATAACTGTGATACTGCACTTGACGAATAAAATTTCTTTGCCATTGTTAAAAATATTTCTTTATCATTTAATACTACATCACGAAACATATTTTTCCTCTCCCAAAGCTTACCTAATATAATCATCTACGTTCGCTTTATCGCCCAAAAATGCTCTGTTTGTTGTTTCATTTTAACACAAAAGCGGCTTGGTTACAATTCTACAAAAACGGTATTATGTCCCTCACCGAATCAAAGATCAGGTGAGGCTTGACGTCCGATTCCTCCACGTCTTTCAGTGTGGCCTCGCCGCTTAAAACGAGAATGCCCGTAAGCCCGCTGTTCACGCCCGCGGCGACGTCAGTGTAAAGCCTGTCGCCTGTCACCGCGGTACATGACGCGCCGGTTCCTGATTTCTCCAGCATACAGTCGATGATTTCACGGTTCGGTTTGCCGATTACGGCGTCCGGACGTCTGCCGGTGGACGCCTCAATCAGCGCGTGAAAAGACCCAATATCCGGGATATATCCGGCGGGTGTCGGGCAGTTAAAGTCGGGGTGCGTCGCGATAAACGGCAGCCCCGCGCGGATAAAATCGCACACCATGCAAAGCTTTTCGTAAGTCAGGGAAGTGTCAAACGCCGTCACAACAAGCTCCGGGGTTTTGTCGTCGAGCGCGATGCCCTCTTCGCTGAATTCACGGGCAAGGGACGCGTTCCCCATCAGGAATACGCGCTTACCCTGAAAATTTATTTTGATATAGCGGATTGTCGCCTCCCCCGAGGTGACAAGCTCGCCGCCGGTTACGGGAAGCCCCATCGCCTCCAGTTTTTTTATATAATCCTTTCGGCTTTTTGAGGAGTTGTTCGTCATGAACACGTATTTCCTGCCGGTTTCCTTGATTTTTTGAAGGAATTCACACGCGCCGGGAATCCAATTATCGCCAAGGTAAACCGTACCGTCCATGTCAAGGGCGAAGCAGCCGATTTCTTGTAATAACTGTTTTGGGTCTTGGTTATGCGGAATTTGCGCCATCACCATACCTCGATTCAAAAGCATGTACTATTATGAAATAATCTTACAATATATCGGTTTTTTAGGCAAGTGCTTGCGCCGATTTGATAATTCTGTTATAATCAATTAGCTTAAAAATGGCATAGCTATTTTTAAAGCCGCCGTTTTACGGCGGAGCGGCAACGCCGCTTTCATTAGATTTCATAGCCGATTAAAGGTGAAACGCGAAGCGTTTTACCCGCGGCGTATGCCGCGTTTTAAAAACAGCTTGCTGTTTTTAAAATTAATCGGCTATATACTCTCGCTAAAGGAAGTGAACCCATGCCGATTAAAATACCGGGCAACCTGCCGGCAAAACAAATATTAAACAGGGAAAACGTATTTATCATGGACGAAGCGCGCGCCATGTCGCAGGACATACGCCCGCTTAAAATTGTGATATTAAACCTGATGCCGAAAAAAATTGAAACGGAAACCCAGCTTATAAGGCTTTTGGGCAACACTCCCATACAGCTTGAGGTCGAGCTTTTGCAGACGGCGTCGTATACGTCTAAAAACACGTCGCAGGAGCACCTTTTGAATTTTTACAAAACCTTTGACCAGATAAAGGATAAACGCTACGACGGCATGATTATCACCGGCGCGCCGGTTGAGCTCATGGAATTTGAAGAAGTCGACTACTGGCCGGAGCTTTGCGAAATCATGGAGTGGACAAAATCAAATGTATACTCCACGTTTCACATTTGCTGGGGCGCGCAGGCCGGGCTTTACTATCATTTCGGGGTGAACAAGCACGCGCTTCCCAAGAAAATGTTCGGGATTTTTCCGCATGTCCTGCACAATAACTCGCACTATTTGCTTTACGGCTTCGATGATATCTTTTATGCGCCGCACTCCCGCCACACGGGCATCCGCCGCGCGGACATCGAACGCCACAGCGAGCTTCTGATTCTAAGCGAATCGGAGCAGGCGGGCGTGTATATTATCGCAAACAACAACGGCAGGCAGTTTTTCGTAACAGGCCACTCTGAATATGACCGCGACACGCTCGCGCAGGAATATTTCCGCGACAGGGACAAAGGGCTTGACATCGACGTGCCAGTTCATTATTTTCCGCACGACAACCCCGCCGGCCTTCCGAAATACACATGGAAAGCCCATTCAAACCTGCTTTTTTCAAACTGGCTGAACTACTTTGTTTACCAGCAAACGCCTTACAATCTTGACGAACTGCCCGACTGAAAAAAATCCACCGGTTACCGGTGGATTCATTTTTTTGTCAATAATTTTCCAGCAGCTCGACAAGGCATTTCAAGTCGCCGTAAGCATCCAAATAAGCATATTCGCCGCTGCCGTCGCCATATTTGCCCCACTGCACGCATTTCATACCGAAATTTTCACAGTTCACAATCATTTTATCCATGCCCTCGATATGAAAGGCAAGGTGGTGGATGCCTTCGCCGCGCTCGTCGAGAAAGTCGCGCCAAACACTGGGCGCCTCATTGGGCTGGATCAATTCGATTTGTACGTTCGGACCCACGTCAAAAAAGGCCAGCAAGCAGTTGGCGTCGGGAGCGGGCTTCCCTTTCACAAGGGTGCCGGTTACTTCAAATTTGCCGCCGTCAAAGTGGTCGGGCACCGGTAAGCCTAAAAATTCGGCGAATTTTTTCTTCGAAGCCTTAATATCCTTTACGATAAACCCTACCTGAGTCAATATACTGGTATCGATGATGCCTGCCATAATAATCCTCCTTATTATGTTTTGATGTTTAGAAGTTGTGTTCATAGCTTCTTATATTTGTTTATTGATTTTAACATGGATAAACGCATTTATCAAGCGGATATATGAACGGACATGAGCGATAGCCCGCCTGCGTCCTCCGCCTTGTGAGGCAAAAAAATATTCTCGCTAATCCTGTGTCGATTTTGAGGTGGTTCGACTATATCGAAGCGGGAGTTTTAAGCCTCGATAAAAAACAGGCCGGACAATGAACTGTCCGGCCCAAAACTAATCATCAACTTTTGCCTTGCCGTGCTTTGCTTTACCCTGAATCTCAGGAACAGGCGTCGCGTCGTTTTTCGGGAATTTGTTTTTCTTGTTGCTTTCGGTTCCGTGCGGCTCCTTGGGGCTGGGCCTGCGCATACCTGCCTTTGCCATAATACGCTCCTTTAACAGTATAATATATCGGTTTTAGTATGCGTTAAAGAGCGGCAACTATACCATGATTTCCTTCGCAGCAAATCCGCAGGCGCGAAGCATCGAATTATGAGGTTATTATACCACAATCTCGCTGTTTTCCATAAGCCTTTCATACATCGAAAGCATCTCTTTGTACGCACCGACGTCCACACCTGTCCTGGTCTCGAAAAACATGGACATGGTCTTGTTAAAAAGATGTAGGTAATCGGCGATTGCCTTGCCCATTGCCTCGTGGTCTATGCCTTCGCCGCGGTGCACGACGATAATTTCACGCGCGAGCTTGCCGCCGCCGACCTCAAACTTAGGCTTGTTCTTGCGGATTTCCGCGGGGCACGCCTTTTCTATTTGCATCCACAGCTCATAAAACATGCTGAGCCGGTAGATGAGCGCCTTGCTCTGCGTCCTTGTGGAAACCTTCAGCGTGCCGGTATACGCGCGCGGTTCCGCTTCCAGATTGACCTGATAACGGATGGTAGGGTTGTATTTGAAATTCACGGCGCCTTTTACCACAAGCGTGCCGCCGGAGCTCTGCACGACCTGAAGCATATCATCGTCAAGGTTATCGCCAATATGGACAAAAATCTCGCCTACACGCTTTTCGGGCGTTTTAAGCGAGAGGCGCTCCGCCAATATCTGGTTTATCAGATTCGAGCGGTTTGTTCCGCGCTGGTGCGCGAGCTTATCCACCGATTTTACGATTTCATCAACTAAAATAAGGCTGTACATGCTTTTGCTCATTTGGCTCAACCCTCCGTTTCTTATCATATCACAACGGCAAAAACATGTCAACTATCTTATATAATTATTTCATCAAGGTTATCGCCTTAAAGCCCCATTCTTCGACGATATTTCGCAATTTCCCGCGCGTCCTTGTATTCAAGCCCGCGCTCGCCCGCAAGCGACTCCACATGGTGCGTGAACTCGTGCAGCAGCGTCTTCTTAAGCCTTTTATAAAGCCGTTCCCTTGACATCCCCCGGCAGGTCTCGCAAAACGAGCCGTAGTACATGACGATGTACCTGCCCATATTGTCATGGTGGTACTCGCCAAGCACGAAAAGGTTCCCGTCAACGTCGTCGTCGTGAAGCACGGCTTCCGGCGATAAAATCACCCCGCCGTTTAACCGCCGGTAAAACGGCTCCGGGATTTCGTCCGCAATCTCGTTTAGCATCTCGTTCATCTCATCAATGGATACCAAGAACCCGCACCTCCCCGCTTGATACGTCCGCCCATTTGGTGTAGTATATAATGTGAAAAAACATGAACGCTCGTTCATGTGCGGTTCACACTATTATCCTATTGTATAATAGAACGGCGCAATATTCAATAAAGGAGTATGAAATTATGAATTACCCGTGGCTTGACGAATACCTGCTTTCAAAACCCGGCGCGGAAAAGGACTATAAACCGGAATGGGACGCCGTGCGCTACATGCTTCGCGGCAAAATGTTCTGCATGATGGCGGGCGACAAGGAAGGAAAGCCCATCGCAAGCTTCAAGCTTGAACCGGAATACGGCGCTTTTTTGCGCGAACAGTACAAGGGCGACATTATCCCCGGGTATTACATGAACAAGGAGCACTGGAACTCGCTTTACGTTAAAAGCCATGTTCCCGAAGAGATTGTGCGCGATATGGCGGACCGCTCTCACCGGCTGATTCTGGCTTCCCTTTCCAAGAAAGCGCAAAAGGAAATTTTGGGGTAAAGCTTAGGATAAATTGTTAAGCCTTTACAACGCCGGCGCGGTCAATGCTGAGATTGACGTGAACGCGGATTTCGGCATTCCCATAACGTTCCCGCCAATTATAACCGTCCCATTCCCGCGTCGTCGGGAAATGGCGCATAAGCTTATCGCCGAGGTGTAAAATATCGGCGTTAAGCCCCTGCAGTTTTGTAACAAGCTCCTGCATATTTTCGGTGCATACCTGCGTGATATATTCCGTAAGGACGGCGTAATTTTCATCCGTCGTATAATCCGTATCTTTTGTGATGTTTTCGACCACGCAGTTTAGGTTTACCGTGATGTCGAAGACAGGCGCCGCATCTGTCAAATACCCGCGAATTTTGCTTTTTCCGTTTGGTAATATGGAAACGACGATGCTGCCGTCCGAATCAAGCGGGTCGGGCAGCGTCATGATTTTACGCGTCCGGCTTCTTGTCATCATCGCGTAAACCTGTGCCTCATCGGAGCTCAACGTGCCTACCATTTTTCCGTCGGAAAATATCGCAAGACCGCAAATCTGGCTTTTATTATCCGCTTCAAGCGGCAGTTCGCCTGGCAGGTATCCTGACTTTACAGATTGATTTTCATTTTGTGTTTTTTCTTTTTGTTGTTCTTCTTTATCTTCTTCGTTTTGTTTTTGTTGTTGTTTTCCCTCTTCTTCCGCCCCTTCCGCAAGGCCGCCGTACATGGCGGCGCCGTCCATCGTGCCGGTTTTCAGGTTGATGATTAAATCAAGAAACTGAACAGCCGTGTAATACGCGCTGAAATTCGCATGCTCAAGAATCAGGTCCTCCTGCCGCAGGATGTCGATAACAGGGTTGTCAAGCCGCGCCTTGATAAAGCCGGAAGCTTTACATGAAGAAATCAGTACGTTTGTGTTTTTGCGCATTTGCTCATAGCGCCATGACGAAAGCACGCGGCGCAGCATCCGGGCGTCCCTTGCGAGCTCTTCGGATATCACGATTGATTTCGTCGAGAAAAACGACAGCGGCCCCGCCAGCTTTGTACCGAACAGGTTCAGCGCTTCGACAACGCTGGGTGCGGAAGCCGACATCGTGGAGTACTCCGACTCATCCTTGCTCCCCCCGCTTCCCGCCTGCGTCAGCGGGAACGCGACGGTGACGGTCACGTTTTCATTGTCGGCCTTGTCTATCCCCATCATGACGACAAAGGTATGGTCTTCAAGCTCGCTTTTATCCCAGCATCCTGTGCATAAGAGTAGGCACAAAATGCATATCAGAAGTTTATTTTTCATATTTCAAAATCCTTTTTACCGCGCTGATGATGAACAAAAGAAGCGGGATACCGGCGGTAAAAAACACGCCGTAATTCCATATCGCCGCAAGGTAGTGGTTTTTTAAATCAAGCAGGTTGGCGGGCAGAAAAGCGATGATTGCCACGACAACGGCACAGGCAGCCACCGCCGCTTTCGCGGACTTTACCGAAAAGGTAATCTCCGCGCTTTTTCTTGCAAGGTATAAACCAATCGAAGCGGTGATAACGGACGAAAATATCAGGAAAAACAATAAAACCGATTCAAAGCGGTAGAAAAAATGGTCGTAGTAGATTGACTTCCCAAGCTCCATGAACCCGCTTGCCATCTCCGGCGACACCGATACGGAAAACGTCATGGTAAGGCATAGATAAAACAAAATTGAAAGCAGTGCCGACAACGCAAGCGCAATCACGCCCGATTTTCTGTAGGCGTTCCTGTCCTCAAAATTGGGGGCAAGCAGTGCGAGCGCCGGTACAAATCCTATCATGGACGTAAGATGCCGCCCGCTTCTTGCGATACCGTCCATACCCTCGCCAAGCACGGGGAACAGATAATCCGGGTTGTAGCGGTTGACTCCAAGCAGCAGGATTAGAATTATCCCGAATACGGTAACGATAAAGAAAAGCCCGGCGCTTTTCATCAGCGCTTGTCCGCCGAGTACATTCATGATTGCGGCGGAGAATATAATCAGACCGGAAATAACGTAGACCGGGGTTAACGGCAAGCTGTATGTTTTCAGGATTTCGGCGCATTCCCTGATAAATACGCCTGCAAAAAAACAAAAATATAAGCCCAGCGCGGTGCCGTATAAAAGCCCGATTGGTTTTCCCAAAAGGCCGGAGGTTACCGCGATAATGTCCCTGCCGTCATACCGCAGCGCAGTCACGATTAAAAACACAAGCAGCATGAAAACATGCGCCAGAATCACGGCAATCCACGCGGCGGGGCCGCTTAGCCCTACAATCGCGCCGGGGGCCGTAAAAAACAGCCATGAAATCGATAAAAATCCGGCAATGGCCGCCCCGTCATAAGCCCGCAGCTTTACGTTATCCATGTTCATTTCCATTTCCTCGATATATCCGGCTGGTATTTTGGACGAAGGGGATTTAATTCACGGGGGCGGTTTTCATGGTTCCACACGGGCCGCCTCGGGAACATAGGCGCGCCGCCGGAAAAGACGGGATTCAAAAAATCCACGCCGAGCGAGGTCAGCGAGTACAAATATCCCACAAGCAGGACGAACGCGGCCGCAACGCCGAAGAATCCGAAAAATCCCGCGCAAATCAGGAAGATAATGCGCATCATGCGGGCCGCAAACGACGTCTGGTACTGCGGTATGGCAAAATTCCCAAGCGCCGTCAGCGCGATGATAATTACGCATCCCTGGCTTACAAGCCCTGCCGAAATAGCGGCCTCGCCCAGTATCAGCCCGCCGACGATTCCGATTGTGCCGCCGATTGCCCCGGGTATGCGCTGCCCCGCCTCCCTTATCATTTCAAACGCCATTTCCATCAAAAGCAATTCTACCAGTGCTGGGTACGGGATATTCATTCTGGATTTCGCAATCGAAACCAGCAGGCTTGCCGGCAGCATTTCGGGGTGGAACGTTGTTGCCGCGAGATAAAGCGCCGGTGTGAACAAGGACACGAAAACCGCGAGCATCCGAACGGCCCGCACGGTGGAGGCATACGGCGCGCGAAGCGCGCTTTCCTCGCTTGTTTTGAGTATGGAAAACAAGGTTACGGGCGCGATGATAACGCGCGGGCTGCCATCCACGATAATGGCGACGCGGCCTTGCATCAAAAGGGACGCCGTGTTGTCGGGGCGTTCCGTTGTGATAATGGTTTGAAACAGCGAAGAGCCCCTGTCCTCGATAAATTGCTCAACCATGCCGCCGTTTTGGATAAAATCCGTTTCAATCCCGTTTAGCCGGCGCTTTACTTCGTTTACCAGATCCATGTTGACGACGCCGTTTACATACATAATGCAGCAGGAAAGGTTATTCATTTGCCCGATTGTCATCATCTCGGCCGTGAGGCTCGGGTTCTTGATAATCCTGCGAATCAGCGTCGTATTTGTGCGCAGGTTTTCGTTAAACGCCTCCTGTGCGCCCAAAATTGAATTTTCAACCTGCGGCTTTTCAACACCGCGCTTGTCGAAGCCTTTTGTCTCGCATATATAGGCCTCGGTTTCGCCGTCCACACACAGAAGGGTATCGCCGGTGAGCACTGCCCCGACAGCCTTTTGAAGCTCGGTTTCTGTGGAGGCGCTGCTGATTTGCAGTATGTTTTGCATGTTATATCCGGCATTGCTCATGTTTAAAAGCGGCCTTAGGATAAAATCGCTGATTTTATCCTGACTTGCCATACCGTCGATGTAGACGATAAACGCCGCCCTTCCGGAAAATGTAAAATCCCTGAATACAATATCCTTGTTCGTTGGAAAATGAAAAGCCTGCGCAAGCATTTCCCTGTTTTTATTTATTTCAGCTTTAATGATATCCATGCTTTTTACCCTGCCCTTGTTTTTTTGCTATTGCTATAATATCCCCAAAACCAATAAAATCATACTATACAGCGAGATAACCATGTGATATACTAAAATAGAACGAATACAAATCAATACAAAAAGCCGCTTAACGGTTTCGTTTAGGCGACTTTAAAAATATTGGGAGGGATTTATGGGAATCAAACTAGCCCGGCATGTTCAATTATATCCGCCTTATCTCGTAATGCTGTCGGTTTTTTTCGGGTTTATCCTGTTCGCGTTCGCGCTGGAGCCGCCGCAGCAGATATTCGATGGATTTATGCGGATTCTTGTCTCTAGAAGCGTACTTATCACGGATTACATAGAGGTTGGGGGAATCGGCGCAACCTTATTAAACTCGGCGGTTGTCGGCACCTCGGCCGTGTTGATGCTGATGTTTTCAAGGATAAAGCCGAACGGCGCCGTCATTATGGGGATATGGCTGTCCGCGGGATTTGCATTTTTCGGCAAAAACCTCTTTAACATGATTCCGCTTACAATCGGCGTATGGCTGTACGCAAAGTATAGGAAGGAGCCATATGCAAATTACGGGATTGCTTCGCTGCTGGTTGCGACACTTTCGCCCGCCGTTAGTGAAATCAGCTTTCTGGGCATTTTCAGCCGTCCCGTGGAAATTATTTACGGGATTCTGCTCGGGTTTTTTATCGGCTTTATCTTTCCCGTAATCTCTAAAAACACAATCCGGGCTACCAGCGGGTATAACCTGTATAATATGGGGTTTGCAGGCGGGTTAATCTCCACGGTGATTACCTCATTGTTAAAGAGCATGGGGGTCGAAATCCACATGGAGGAGATTTTCAGCAGCGGCAACAACCCGATTTTGGCTATGTTTTTATACATGACTTCAATCTCCATGATTTTCTGCGGCCTTTTCATGGGCAGCTTAAAAGAAAACCTGCGCGGATTTATTGAAATATTTAAAACCTCCGGTACGCTAAGCTCCGATTATTATGCCGCGTACCGCAACGGCGTTTATCTCAATATCGGGGCGCTATGCGCTTTTTCCACGACGCTTGTGCTTGTACTGGGAGCCGACCTTAACGGCCCTGCAATCGCCGGGATATTTACCATCGCGGGCTTCGGCAGCTTCGGCAAGCATTTGAGAAATGTGATTCCTATTTTTACCGGCGCAATCCTTTCGGCCTATGTCAACCGCTGGAGCCCCGGCCACCCTTTAAACGTCATCGCAATTTTGTTTTCCACCGGCCTTGCGCCGATTGCCGGGGATTTTGGCTGGAGATGGGGTGTTATCGCGGGATTCTTGCACCTGAATATCGCTATGCACATCGGATTCCTCACCAGCGGCATGAATTTGTATAACAACGGATACGCCGCCGGGTTTGTCGCGATGTTCCTTCTGCCGGTCATTATGATTTTTTCAAAAAAACACGGACACAAATTAAACCATATACATCATCATCATCACCCCCACCACCAGCAGCGCCAGCAGCAGCACTAAGCGAACCCCCCTGCCAAAAAGCAGGGGGGTTATTCATGGATTTGTATTATCTGTCCCCGGTTTATCCGGTTTATTGATAAGCGGGTAAGAACTGACCTCAAGCCGCACCAGCATGCGCCTGAGCCTTGCCTGGTCTTTTTGGATATCCAAATCGTCTACGCTTTCCTGCAAACGCCGCTGCACCCTGTCGCGCTCTCTTTCCGCGCGTTTGCGGTCGATGTCCTCCGGGCGTTCCGCTGCGTTTGCCACAATGGTCACCACATCGTCTTTTACCTCGGCAAGGCCGCCAAACACCGCAATTCTGTATTCATAGCCCTCATCCAAGTCCAATATCCGCAGCGCGCCGGTATCCAGCGCGGCGGAATATGCCTCATGGCCCGGCATGATACCCATATCCCCGGTAGTACAGCGCATAATGACCATATCGGCCTTATCGTCGAACTTTATCCGCTCCGGTGTGATGACGCGCAAATGAAGCTTCTTTCTCGCCATACCATCACCCATTCATCTTCTTGAACCGCTCGGTTACTTCATCAATGGTTCCCGCGTTTAAGAACAAGCTTTCAGGTATTTCATCGTGCTTGCCGTCTATAATCTCACCAAAGCCGCGGACGGTTTCGGCAACCGGCACATACCTGCCCGGCAAGGTCGTAAACTTTTCAGCGACGAAGAACGGCTGCGAAAGGAAGCGCTGCACTTTTCGGGCGCGGTCGACAATCAGCTTGTCGTTTTCAGACAATTCATCGATACCCAAAATCGCGATAATGTCCTGAAGATCCTTGTAACGCTGCAAAATGCTTTGTACGGAGCGGGCCACGTTGTAGTGCTCCTCGCCCAGTATTTCCTTTTCAAGGATACGCGAGGAGGATTCAAGCGGGTCAACCGCCGGATAAATCCCCTGCTCGACGATTGCGCGGGACAAAACGGTCGTCGCGTCCAGATGCGCGAAGGTCGTTGCGGCGGCGGGGTCGGTGAAGTCGTCGGCGGGAACATAAATCGCCTGTACGGAGGTGATGGAGCCTGTCTGCGTTGAGGTGATGCGTTCCTGAAGGCTGCCGACCTCGGTTGCGAGGGTAGGCTGATACCCAACCGCGCTGGGCATACGCCCGAGAAGGGCCGAAACCTCACTTCCCGCCTGAACGTACCGGAATATGTTGTCAATGAACAGCAGCACGTCCTGCATGGATATATCGCGGAAATATTCCGCTATGGTAAGGCCGGTGAAAGCAACGCGCATTCTGGCGCCCGGCGGCTCGTTCATCTGCCCGAACACCAGCGAGGTCTTGTTGATGACGCCGGATTTAATCATGTCATTGTACAAATCGTTGCCTTCACGGGTACGTTCGCCGACGCCCGCGAAAACGGAGTAGCCGCCATGCTCTGTGGCGATGTTGCGGATAAGCTCCATAATCAGTACGGTTTTGCCGACGCCGGCGCCTCCGAACAGCCCGATTTTACCGCCTTTTGAATAAGGACAAAGCAAATCGACCGACTTGATGCCGGTTTCCAGCATTTCGGTGGTCGCCGTCTGCGCGGCGAATCCCGGCGCTGTGCGGTGAATCGGCCATGAGGCCTCCGATTCAATTTCCGGCTTGCCGTCAATCGGTTTGCCGAGGATATTTACCATACGGCCCAAGGTCTCGCCCCCGACGGGCACGGATATGGGCGCGCCGGTATCGATGGCTTCCATTCCCCTGACAAGGCCGTCCGTCGAGCTCATGGAAATACAGCGCACAACCTGATCGCCCAAATGCTGCGCGACCTCCATCACTACGGTTTCGTCGCCGTTTTTCACCTCTATCGCGTTATATAACGCCGGCAGCTCGTTTTCAAACCGGATATCCAGTACCGCGCCGATAATTTGCAGAATCTTTCCTGCGTTTTTGTCAGCCAAAAGTACCCTCTCCTTACACATCAAGTATTACAATCGCGAAGCGATTCCGTGCATTCAATTTATGTCGGCAGCCCACTATTCAACCTCATGCCACAGCCCCTAGTGCCGTGATCACCTAGAAATCACGCTATCTTTTACTACTGCTGCACCTGCTACGCTTCGTTGTCGTCCTTGTAGGGCGTCAGCCCAACTGCGTCCTCCGCCTTGCGAAGCAGGGCGTCAGCGAAAAGCTATTCGTGATTTCTAACCGGTCGCGGCACTAGCTTAAAGCATTCGCGCCGCTTACAATCTCGTTGATTTCCTGTGTAATCGCGCCTTGGCGCCTGCGGTTATATTCCAGCGTCAAATCCTCGATGATTTCAGCCGCGTTGTTTGTGGCGGCGTCCATGCTCATCATGCGCGAGGCCTGCTCGCAAACGGCCGATTCAACCATCGCGCCGTAAAGAAAAGCGTTGATATACATTGGAATGGCCTGCTCCAGAAAGGTGTTGACGTCGGGCTCATAGTTCATTTCAGCCCCGCTGTGCTCCCGCAGCTCGTCCGTATCCGATACAATCGGCAGAATCCTGTCGACGGTCGGCACGTGGGAGAGCATCGATTCAAACTTCGTATGCGCCACATACACCTCGTCGATTTCACCCGAGCGGTACATTGAGACAAGCATCTTCCCGATTTGCTGCGCGTCCTCATAAAAATTCGCGTCACTCGCGCCGATATACTGGCTTATGATATTCTTTTTCCTGCGCCGGAAGAAATCACGGCCCTTTACGCCGACGGCAATGATTTTTTCATTCTTCACCTTGCCGATGACCGCCAAGGCTTCCTTCGCGATATTCACGTTATACCCGCCGCACAATCCCCTGTCGCTTGTGATGACGACAAAGGCGGCGTTCTTTACCTCGCGCTTTTTGACAAAGAGGTTCTCCGCCGTGGCCTCGGTATACCCGACGCCGCCGATGATGCGCTTTGTTTCCGTTAACAGCGGGCGCACGGCTTTCAGGTATTCCTTGTCCTTCTGGAGCCTTGAAGCGGCTACAAGGTTCATTGCCTTCATAATCTGCTTCGTGTTGCCAACGCTTGCGATTCTTCGCTTGATTGCCTTCATTGACGGCATAAAATCATCCTCTTGATTCGAGTGTGTTTTGAGGGTTCAAAGCTCACTCTTTGTGGTTGTAAACCTGCTGGAATTCTGAAATAGCAGTCTTTATCTTTTCCTCAAGCTCTTCGGAAATATCGCCTGTTTCCCGGATTTCTTTGGGGATATCGGGGTAGCTTCCGTCAATAAAATGCAAGAGCGCGTTTGCGAATTCTTGTGTTTTTTCGACAAACACGTCGGTAAAATATTTATTTATGAGCAGGTAAAGCACAAGCACCTGTTTTTCCACGGGCATCGGCTCATACTGCGGTTGTTTGAGGATTTCCACTATGCGCTCGCCCTGCTTCAACCTGTCCAGCGTGTCTTTATTAAGATCGGAGCCGAACTGGGCGAAGGCCGCAAGCTCCCTGTACTGCGCAAGCTCGACGCGAAGCGGCCCCGAAAGCTTCTTCATCGCCTTTATCTGCGCCGCGCCGCCGACGCGGGAAACCGAAAGCCCCGGGTTTACAGCCGGGCGCACGCCGTCGTTAAACAGCTCGGCCTCAAGGTAAATCTGCCCGTCGGTAATGGATATTACGTTTGTCGGGATGTAAGCGGAAATATCGCCCGCCTGCGTTTCGATAATCGGCAGCGCGGTCAGAGAGCCGCCGCCGAAATCGTCGTTGAGGCGTGCGGCGCGCTCCAAAAGCCTGGAGTGGAGGTAGAATACGTCGCCCGGGTACGCCTCGCGGCCCGGCGGCCTGCGAAGCAGAAGGCTCAAAGCGCGGTACGCAACTGCGTGCTTTGACAAATCATCGTAGACAATCAAAACGTCCTTGCCGTTTTCCATCCATTCCTCGCCTATGGCGCAGCCCGCGTAGGGCGCGACGTACTGAAGCGGCGCGGGGTCGCTGGCAGTTGCGGCGACAACGGTCGTGTATTCCATCGCGCCTGTTCTTTCCAGCGTCCTTACGATGCGCGCGACCGTCGATACCTTTTGCCCGATGGCGACGTAAATGCACAAGACGCCCTTGCCCTTTTGGTTGATGATGGTATCAATGCAAATCGCGGTCTTTCCCGTCTGGCGGTCGCCGATAATCAGCTCCCTTTGTCCCCGCCCGATGGGAACCATCGCGTCGATTGCCTTGATACCGGTTTGAAGCGGCACGTTTACCTCCCGGCGCGTGATAACGCCCGGGGCGGTGCGCTCGATTTTGCGCGTCGCCTCGGTAAGGATAGGCCCTTTCTGGTCAATCGGCTGCCCCACCGCGTTTACAACGCGCCCGAGCATTGCATCGCCGACGGGAACCTCCGCCACCCTGCCTGTCCGCTTAACCGGGTCGCCCTCCTTGATATCCGAGTCGGGCCCCATCAGGATACAGCCTATGCTGTCCTCGTCAAGGTTCAGCGCGATGCCGGTGACGCCGCCCTGAAACTCCAGAAGCTCGCCGCTCATCGCGTCGCTTAAGCCATACACTCTGGCAATGCCGTCCCCGACTTGTATTACGGTGCCGGCGTGGGAAACGTCAAGCTTTGAGGAATAGGCCTTGATTTGCTGTTTTATAACGGAGCTTATTTCATCCGGCCTAAGAATCATGAATCATACTCCTTCTAATACTGTTTTTCATATCGTTTATCTGCCTTTTTATCGTGTGGTCTATGAGGAAACCGTCCACATGGATAGAAAGGCCGCCAATCACCGACGGGTCTACCTTTAACGAAACCTCTACCTGCTTGTTCAGCTTTCCGGATAAGAATCCGCTTAGCTCCGTGATTTGCCGCTCGTCAAGCTGTACCGCAGCCACAACCTTTGCCGTGGCCTTGCGGGTCTCGCTGTTCATCATATTGATGAATTCCGTGAGCGCGGGTACTAAAAAGGCTTCGCGGCGCTTTTCGACCGCAAGGTATAAAAACCCGAGCAAATCCTCGAGGATATGTCCCGCAAAGGAGTCTTTGATAAACGCGGTCTTGTCCGCGGTGGAAACCTTGGGGTGGGTAATCAGGCGCCGGAATTCATCGTCTTCAAGCGTCTCGCACAGGAAAACGGCTTGCTCGAAATATTTCCCCGGCTCCCCGCTTTCCGCGGCAAGGTCGAAAAGAGCGGTTGCATAACGGACGCTTAACTCTGCCACGTTACTTCCTCCAGCTCTGTCATCGTTTCGTTGAACAGCTTATCGTGGGTTTCCTTATCCATAGCGATGGCGATGAACTTCTCCGACATGGCTGTGGAAACCTCGATAATCGTGTTCTTTACGCCGTCTTCAACCCGCTTCAGCTCGGCCTCGGCCTGCTGGGACGCACGCACCTTGATTTCGTCCGCCTCGGTTTTCGCCTCGGCTACAATCTGCGCGGCCTTTTCCGCGGCCTGCTTGCGCGCAGCCTCAATAATCGCGTCTTTTTCCACCGCGATATCCTTCAGCTTTTTTTCGTACCGGGCCTTCAGCCCGTCTGCTTTTGTCATATCGTCCGCGGCCTGCTTCAATTCACCCGCAATCCTGTCGGCGCGCGCCTGCAAAAACTTGGCGACAGGCTTGTACAGCAGCCATGAAAGCAGGGCAAAAAGGACTATCGCGTTCAGAAGCTGTATGCCGATTTGGATAGCCATTTGCAGGTCTAAATTAAACAAGCGCCCGCCCGGTACCGCGCTAAGGAGCAGTATTTGAGGAGTCAAGAAAAATCATCCCTTTCCATACGCAGTGACGGGGATATTACATGTACTGCAAAAAGATACTTACAAGCGGGTTGGCAAACAGCATGATAATTGCAATCAGAAGCCCGTAGATACCGGACGTCTCCGCCATGGCAAGGCCGACGAACATTGATTGGGTGATGGTGCCCTTCGCCTCAGGCTGGCGCGCGATGGACTCAATGGCCTGAGAAGCAATCCTGCCCTGCCCGATAGTCGTGAGGATACCGTTGAGAAGCGCGATAGCCGCCGCTATATGTGCTGTTGCGATAATGAGAGCCAGTTCTTGCATTTAGAATTCCTCCATTAATTATATTTGATTAAATAGTAAGGAGCGCTCCGCCCCTATTCGGTGTCGGGAGTTGACGCTGTGCCTACAAACGAAAGGCTCAGCACGGTGAAAATATAGGTCTGGATGGCAGCCGCAACGACGTCAAAGTACGCGTGGAGCGGGATCGGCATAAAAAAACGCAAATATATCGGGACAAGCGCGTACAAAAGCGACATGAGTATCATACCCGCAAGGATGTTGCCGAAAAGACGGAAGCTCAGCGAAATCGGGCGCGCAAGCTCTCCGATGATGTTCAAGGGCGCAAAGACAAAATTCGGCGTCAAAAAGCTTTTCAGGTAGCCAACCCCCCGGTACCTCATGCCTGCGAATTGTATCAGCATAAAGGTTGAGAGCGCGAACGCAAAGGTAGTTGCCCAGTCGGCGGTCGGCGGCCTCATGGTAAAGACCCCGCTGATGCTGGCGCAAAAGATAAAGCAGAAAACCGTGAAGAACCAGCCGCCGAGATATTCCAGCTTTTCGCCCGCAGTGTTTTTTACAAGTCTCGAAAAGGTTTCGACAATCGTTTCCACGACGTTCTGGAACCCTTTCGGGACATCACCGAACTTGCAAAGGCTGACGCGGATTATAATAGCCGCCACAACGAGCACCGCCATGATAATCCATGTGTTGACAATCGTTTCGGTAAGCCACACTTCAACGCCGCCGATGTCAAAGACCGCGAAATTTCTTACATTAAAATCCAAGGCATCTCACCTCCTGTCTTGCGCTGTATCTTCATCTTCCACCGGGAAAAATTTAAGGGAAAACGCGGCGGTTTGCATAGTAAAGATGCCGGCGATTGCCCCCCACAAGCTGACAAACGGCACCTTATCCGTAGCCGCGATAAACAGCACAATTCCCGTAAGCAATAACCGGAGCAGATATTGAACGCGGACATAATTGCCGGCTTCTTTCTTTTCGTCCATATCGGCAACCGTTTTGACGACACGCTCAAGCATCGCAACCTTTAAACAGTTCAGCGCCGCCATCAAGAGGATGCCCGCCGCAAAAGGAAAAACAGAATACGACCGGTAATACAACGCCCCTGCCGCAATGAAAACCAGGGAATAGATGATAATTCCCACAATCATCCTTTTTGCGGTAACGGATATCTTCATACTAATCTCCCGTAAAGAGCTATTTTCGGTTCACAAAATCAAAGATTGATTTAAACGCCGCCGCCATGCCAAGCAGCGAGAGCAACAGCAAAAGCCACGGCGAGGTCCCGAAAAGATTGTCCAGAAACCGGCCCGCCATTACCCCGATGATTACGCAGGACGCAATCAAAATACCAAGCTGGGATAAAGACGAAAGCGCCGCCAGAAACTCACTTCGTTCACTGCGCTTGTTTTTATCATTTTGAGACATATCACATAATCCATTTTAAAAGTGTATTGACATACATTTAACATTCTACCACAAGATTCCACCCGTGTAAAGTATATCCAAAGAAAAACCCCCTTAAGCAACCGGTACCGGCTGTTTAAGGGGGATAGCGTGAAAAATTGCGAAAGGAATGACCGTTAATGCGGTGTGAATAAATTAAGATTTCCCTTCAAAAGCCGAAATATCTTGCGGTGTTGCTGTAACTGATATCCCGCGCCATTTCCCCGAGCGCTTTTATATTATTCGGGTACTCGCCGTTTTCGACCCAGCCTCCGATTAAGTTGCACAGAATCCGGCGGAAATACTCGTGGCGCGTGTAAGACAAAAAGCTGCGGGAATCTGTCAGCATACCGATGAAACCACCGAGCAGCCCCCTGCTTGCAAGGTTTGTAAGCTGCGCCTCCATACCCGGCTTCGTGTCGTTGAACCACCACGCGCTGCCGTGCTGTACCTTCGAGACGATCCCGCCGCCGGAAAAACAGCCCGCGATTGTTTCGAGTATCGCATCGTCATTGGGGTTTAAGGAGTAAAGTATGGTTTTCGGCAATTCCCCGGTCTCTTCCAGGCCGCACAGCAGACCCGCAATGCCGCGGCTGCATTCGAAGCCGCTAATCGCGTCGTAGCCGGTATCGGGGCCAAGCTTTTGAGACATGGCTTTGTTCACGTTACGCTGCGCGCCGTAATGAAGCTGCATGACCCAGCCGCGTTTCGCGTATTCCCGCCCGAAAAACAGCAGCATGGCAGTTTTATATTGCTCCACTTCAATGTCTGACAGGGCCGCGCCATTCATCGCTTTCTCAAAGATTGCGGGGGCGGCGGCTTCGGCGCTTTCCGCGAACGGGACGTAGTCCAGCCCGTGGTCGGCCGCAAGGCAGCCCATGCTGTTAAAGAAATCGAGCCGGATCGTGAGCGCCCCTTTCAAATGGCCGAGCGCTTTAATCGGTACATTTATGACGTCCGCGAGCTTTTGTATATACTCCGTAAACTCCGGCTTTTCGATATTGACGGCCTTATCGGGACGAAACGCCGGCAGAACCTTCGTCTTAAAGCTTTTATCCGCCGCGATGGCCTTGTGCCACTCAAGCGAATCGACAGGGTCGTCGGTGGTCGCAATCACTTCGACACGCGACTTCGCGATAATCCCGCGCACGGACATGTCCTCATCCGCGAGCCTTTTGTTGCAGTGATGCCAGATTTCATCCGCGGTATCGGGCGAAAGCGCCAGGTTGCAGTCAAAGTATCTTTGAAGCTCCAGATGCGTCCAGTGGTAAACGGGGTTCCCGATTGCCTTCGGGAGCGCCCTTGCAAAAGCCATGAACTTTTCGTAATCACTGCCGCCCCCGGTCACATATTTCTCGTCCTCGCCGTTCGCGCGGATCAGCCGCCATTTATAATGGTCGCCGCCCAGCCAGACCTGGGATATATTTTCAAACCGGCGGTTCCGCGCGATTTCCTCCGGGTTTACATGGCAGTGGTAGTCGATAACCGGCATCAAAGCCGCGTAGTCATGATACAAAGTCTTGGCGGTTTCGTTTGTTAGCAAAAAGTCCTTGCCTGCAAATATTTTCATGGTATGCCTCCTTATTTTGGCTGTTTTCCGATATATGCGAGTATCCCGCCGTCGACATAGAGGATATGCCCGTTTACGAAGTCCGACGCGGAGGAAGCCAGAAACACCGCGGGCCCCGCAAGGTCGTCCGTTCTGCCCCAGCGAGCCATCGGCGTTTTGCTGATGATAAACGAGTCAAACGGATGCCGCGAGCCGTCGGGCCGGCGTTCCCGAAGCGGCGCGGTTTGCGGCGTCTCAATGTAGCCCGGGCCGATTCCGTTGCACTGGATATTGTACTCGCCGTATTCCGAGGCGATATTTTTCGTGAGCATCTTCAGCCCGCCCTTGGCGGCGGCGTATGCGCTGACGGTCTCGCGCCCAAGCTCGCTTGTCATGGAGCAGATGTTGATAATCTTGCCGCCGCCCTTTGTTATCATGGACGGGATGACCGCCTTGGCGACAATAAACGGCGCGGTCAGGTCCACATCTATGACATGGCGGAAATCGGAGGCGCTCATCTCCGTCATGGGTACGCGCTTGATGATGCCCGCGTTGTTGACGAGGATATCGATGACGCCGACGTCCTGCTCAATCGCTGCGACAAGGGCATTCACCGCCGCTTCGTCGGTTACGTCGCAGACGTACCCCTTCGCGTCGATTCCGGCCTCCTTGTAATTTTCAAGGCCCTTGTCAACAAGCTCCCGGGAGATATCGTTAAACACAACCTTCGCGCCCGCCCGCGCAAACGCGGACGCCATCGCAAAGCCGATGCCGTAGCTTGCACCGGTTACGAGCGCGGTCTTGCCTTGTAAGGAAAACATATCCGTCATTTGGCTATCCTCCTATCTCAGGTCGGTTGACGCGACGGCGTCCATATCGTCGAATACCTTGTTCTCTCCCGCCATTGCCCAGATGAAGGCGTAGTTCGCCGTACCGCATCCTGAATGAATCGACCAGGACGGCGAAATGACCGCCTGCTCGTTTTGCATGATAATATGGCGAGTTTCGGACGGCTCGCCCATAAAGTGGAATACTACGTTGTCTTTTGGAATATCAAAGTAGAAGTAGACCTCCATGCGGCGCTCGTGGGTATGGGACGGCATGGTGTTCCACACGCTGCCGGGCGCGAGGACGGTACAGCCCATGGAAAGCTGGCATGTCTCTAAAACATCGGGGTGGATATACTGGTTGATTGTCCGCCGGTTGGAGGTTTCGGGCGCGCCTAAATCCCTGTGTACTGCCTTATCGTATGTGATATAGGTGGTGGGGCAGGGCTTGTGCGCCGGCGTCGAGCACATATAAAATTTCGGGGGATTCGCGCTGTCCGCCGCTTGAAACGTAACTTTCCGCGTCTGCATGGAAAGATACAGCCCGTCAAGCCTCCCAAGCTTATAATCCGTGCCGTCCGCCGTTACGGTTCCCTCGCCGCCGACATTGATAATCCCAAGCTCCCGCAGCTCCAGAAAATAAGCCGTCCCGAAGTTTTTCCGGCAGTCAATCCCCTCCTCAAGGCCAAGAGTTTTTGAAGACGGCATCGCCCCCATGACGACAATCCTGTCAACATGGGAGTAGGTATACGTGACATTATCGGCCGAAAACAGCGTGTCAATCAAAAACTCACCGCGCAGCTCCCCGGTGGTGTAGCGCTTTACGTCCTTCTGGTTGGCGGAGTATCGAATATCCATTAAATCCCTTCTTTCATTCAATTAGAGCATTCCAAAAAAAGACCCTGATTTCCATTATATCCCGACCGGAAGCCTAAAAGCAATAGGCACAATAAACTAACATGTTAGTTCCGGATTGTAATTTATGTAGAATTAACAAAAATATATTGACAGTCCTTGAATATAATGTTAACATGTCAGTTAGATATCTAACATGTTACTCTCATCCCCTGTTGTCCCGAAGAAGCTTTTTCACAAAAACCGGTAAGCACAAACAAAATTATGATTGGAGGAACACCCATGGCAGAAATTGTAATCGGCATTTTCATGATTGTCACCTTTCTCGGAATGATTATCTATTGCGTCAAGGGATACAACCTGATGGTTGGATTCTTCTCGATGGCGACGATTTGGACTGTGGCCGCCCTGATTGGCGGCTTGATTGACCCGAATCTCGCCATTGGCGGCGCGGAAAACCCCTCGACCCTTGTTTCAATCCTCACCGCTGTTTATCAGGACGGCCCGGCCAACTATGCCAGAAGCATACTGGTCAACGTGTTCTTCGGTGCGCTCTTCGGGCGTGTGCTGATGGATACCGGCATTGCGGGTACGCTCATCCGCAAGGTCGTTGAGCTGGGCGGCGACAAGCCGCGCATTACCATGGTACTTTTGTGTATCGTCACCTCCCTGTGCTTCACCTCGATGACCGGTATCGGCCCGGTTATCTCCATCGCGGTTATCGTCCTGCCGATTATGCAGTCTTTGGGAATCGCGGCGCCCATCGCCCTCTTTGCCTTTATGGGCTCGATTATGGCGGGCATCTGCGCTAATCTTACCAATTTCGCACAATACCACGGTATCCTCGCCGGAATCAACGAAGAAATGTTCGCGAACTATACTTACGACAATTACTTTGTTTTCGGCGTTATCGCTCTGATTATCGCTCTAATTACGACGCTTGTCATGGCGAACCTCGCACTTAACAAGAACAAGCCCTCCCGTGCATGGGCGGCCCCCGCCACGGCCGACGAATCCGTGAACGCCCCGTGGTACTCCTGGATTTCGGTTGTGCTGCCGGTTGTCCTTGTTGTTACAACGAAGAGCCCGATTATCTTCGCGTTCATCGTTTCTTCCCTGTTCGCGCTTCTGACCTGCGGCAAGCTTCGTGGCGGCTTCACGGAAATCTGCCGTATGCTTTCCAAACAGTTCGTGGACGGCGCCGTTGACGTCGCCCCGATGGTCGGCTTCCTGCTTACCCTTTCCATGTTCAACGAGGCAGCCAAGTTTGCCGCCCCTTATTTCAGTGCGATTGTTGGGGGCATCTTCCCGACCTCCGCCTTCGCGCTCGCGATTCTTTTCGCGGTAATTATGCCGCTGGGCTTCTTCCGCGGCCCGACCAACCTTGTCGGCTGCGGCACCGCCATCGCTGTAATCGTTCTCTCCCTGACAAACTGGAACCCGCTGTTTATCTACCCGATTTTCGCAATGGCGACCATCGTGCCCCAGCATATTGACATCACCCAGTCATGGGTTGCGTGGGGTCTCGGTTACACCAAGGTAAGCTCCCGCGAATTCATGAGATTCTCCATCCCCACCGGCTGGATTGCCGGCGCGATCCTCTGCTTGATCGCATTCTTTATGTTCGGTTAATTCAGTACATATCCTTAAGCGAAACGGATGCGGATGAAGAACATCCGCATCCGTTGTCAATTCCGGGGCGTGTTGACACTGCCGTTCAACGCCCATTATTGCTTTGCAATTGTGTGAGCATTTCAGATAGTGTCAACACGCCCTGAGTAAATGGAGTAGTTTTGAATGTCAAGAGAAGTAAGAATCGGCATAGATGTGGGCGGCACCTATACAAAAGCCGTTGCCATCGACAATGCCACCCATGAAATCATCGGAAAAAACGGCGTAAAAACCACCCACGACGACCCCCGCGGCGTTGCGGCGGGCGTGGTGAAATGCTTCCAGAATGTTTTGAAGAACAACGGCATCGACCCCTTGAGCGTCATCTTCGTCGCCCACAGCACCACGCAGGCGACCAACGCCTTAATCGAAGGCGACGTCGCGGTCGTGGGCGTACTCGGCATGTCCAAGGGCGGCGTCGAGGGCTTTCTGGCAAAGCGCCAGCTCAGGCTCAGCGACATCGACCTTGGCAACGGCAAGCTCATACGCATTGTAAATATCTTCATGAACACGAAAAACCTAAGCAAGGAAACTGTGATACAGGGTATCAGGGAGTTGGTGAACCAGGGCGCGCAGGTCATCGTGTCCTCAATGGCTTTCGGCGTGGACAACAGCGGCCCGGAGCAGCTCGTCTACGAAGCCTGCGCGGAAATGGGCCTTGCCACCACAATTGCCTCGGATATCACGAAGCTGTACGGCCTGACCCGACGCACCAGGACCGCCGCGATCAACGCCTCTATCCTGCCGAGGATGCTGGGTACCGCGAACTCCACCGATGCTTCCGTCCGTGAGGCGGGCGTTACCGTCCCGCTGATGATTATGCGCGGCGACGGCGGCGTCATGGAAATCGGCGAGATGAAAAAACGCCCGGTGCTGACCATGCTTTCCGGCCCGGCGGCTTCGGTTATGGGCAGCCTGATGTACCTGCGCGCCTCAAACGGCGTATACTTTGAGGTCGGCGGCACCACCACCAACATCGGCGTCATCAGAAACGGGCGCCCGGCGATTGATTATTCCATTGTCGGCGGGCATCCTACTTATATCAGCAGCCTGGACGTGCGCGTCGTAGGCTGCGCGGGCGGCAGCATGGTTCGCGCCAACAAGAAAGGCGTCATCGACATGGGCCCCCGTTCCGCCCATATCGCGGGGCTTGAATATTCCGTTTATGTCGATTTATCCGAAGCGAAGGACGCCGGAGTCGAATTCTTCAGCCCGAAGCCCGGCGATCCCGGCGATTATGTGGCTGTCCGCTTTGCCGGCGGCGAGCGCGTCACGATTACGAACTCCTGCGCGGCGAACGTGCTCGGTTTGGTAAACGAGGAGCATTTCTCCCACGGCGATGTGCAGTCCGCCCGAAAGGCGATGCAGGCTCTCGCCGATTACTGCGGCACCACCGTAGAGGATATCGCCACCCAGATCATGGAGCGCGCCTATGCTAAAATCGAGCCGATTGTCCTTGCCTTCGCCGAGAAATATAAAATTGAAAAAGACCAGATTTCCCTTGTGGGCGTCGGCGGCGGCGCGGCTTCGCTGATACCGTACTTCTCCAACAAAATGAAGGTAAAGTACAGCATCCCCGAAAACGCGGAGGTCATCTCCTCCATCGGCGTGGCGCTGGCTATGGTGCGCGATGTGGTGGAGCGAATCATTCCGTCCCCTACCCAAAATGACATCCGCGCCATCAAGGCCGAAGCCGTCAACAAAGCCGTGGAAAGCGGGGCTACGCCGGAAAGCGTCGAAGTCCATATCGAGATTGACCCGCAGACCTCAAAGGTTACTGCGATTGCAATCGGCTCCACCGAGGTCAAAACCACCGACCTGCTAAGGGTGTGCAGCGAGGAGGAGGCCCTCGCCCTTGCCGCAGAGGATATGCGCCTGCCTCCCGAGGAGGTCGGCCTGACGGAAAAGACGCAGTATTTCTACGTCTATGGCGAAAAGGCATACACGGATGCCGGAAAGCCAAGCCCCGTGCGTATTCTGGACACCAAAGGCTTCATCAAGGTACAGCGCGGCCACGCCATGGCAATCCGCACGCTGGCGGAAAACTACGAGGGCGCGATTAAGCAGCTTTGGGACGACATGGCGCTGTATAACAGCGAGGTCATCATCAGGCCCGACTACTACATCTGCATGGGCGCCCGCGTAATGGACTTCACATGCTCCGACTACGAACAGCTCAAGCTGCTCATCGATATTGAGCTCTCGGCCCTTGACCCGGAGGAAGAGGTGCTCATTGTAGCCGCAAACAACCGCCAGAGATGATGCCGAAATTTGGAATAAAATCATGAATGAATGTATGGATAATCTATCCTTAAACGAGATGGTACGCCGGCTGCGCGGGGTCGGCGACATCGCCTGGGGGCGTTATGCGTTTTCCCACGACCTTTTGCGCGGCCGCGTGCCTTTTGCGAAGCAAGACGAAATGACGCTGAATGCCGCCGCCTGCGGCATCGAATGGGCGCGGCGTATGACAGAGCGGACGGGCGCCGCCGACCCCGATTCCATGCGGGAGGCCTTGGGGCTTACCTTGACGGAAAACGACCTTGACATGACAGAAAACCCAAGGCCACTGTTTGCGCAGTTTATCCCCGACAACCGCATTGAAATCATGTGTCAGCCCGTCCGGCTTTACACCGGACTGTATGAGCGTGAAGCGGACCGGGCGCTCCTGCCCCGCCCCGAAGAAGTGCGGGCGCTGCTGCTGGCCCATGAGCTTTTCCATCACGTTGAGGAGCTTTACAAAGACGAAATCTACAGCCGAACGGTGACCATCCGGCTTTGGAAGCTCTTCTTTATCAAGTGGGATTCCACCGTCCGCGCTGTCGGCGAAATCGCCGCCATGAGCTTTGCAAAAGCATTGACCGGCGCCGGTTTTAGCCCCTTTCTCCTTGACGTGCTGCTTTTATTTGGTTATAATCAGGAACATGCCCGGCACGTTTTTAAAAGTATCTTGGAAATTTCAAATGCGGTGGCCGCAAACAATGAAAGGTAACAAGTAAAAATGGCAGCCCAATCGTTAAACGACAAGGTTTACCATAAAATCAAAGCCGACATCATGCATCTGGTCTTGAAACCGGGTGCCGCTGTCAGCGTGCAAAAGCTGGCGGATACCTACGGCTCCAGCCGGACGCCGGTCAGGGAAACCATCGTGCGGCTCCAGCAGGAGGGTTTGGTGATTATCTATCCGCAGGCGCGTACAATCGTTTCGCCAATCAGCCCGAACCGTATCAGTGAGGAATGCTTCATCCGCAAGTCTTTAGAGCTTGCCGTGGTCGAAGGCTTTATTAAGAATTGCAGCATGCTGGCGATTGATACGCTGGAAAATATAAACGCCATCATGCGCCGCGTCATGGAGCGGCGCAATATCACGGAATTTCTGGCAACGGACGGCCGCTTCCACCGGTTCATGTTTGAAACCGCGGGGCAGTATCTGGCGTGTGATTTTATAGAATCCTCCAGCGCCCATTATAACCGGCTGCGCTTTTTATCGATGAAGCACAGCGGGTTTGACAGCGACGGCTTTGCCGAGCATGAAGCGGTGATTAAAGCGGCAAGGCGGCGGGACAGCGACGGTATGAAGGTTATGCTTTCAAGGCATTTAAAGGTAAGCACGCGCCGGATGCGAGAGCTGCGGGAGGCTTATCCCACGTATTTTGCTGAGAATGATTAAGAGCCTGCTGACACTACCGCTCAACGCCCGGATTGCTTCGCAATCGTGTGAACTGCATATAAACTATCGTTCATATTTTTTTACATTGCCTTATTTGACACAAAATCCGCTCTATATCTAGGCATTCCGGATCGTGTCAACAGGCCGTAATAAACAGGAGGATATACAAAATGAAAATGACATTCCGCTGGTTTGGCGAAAAAAGCGACCCAGTAACCCTGCGGCAAATCAGGCAAATCCCGGGGATGACCGGGCTTATGGGATTTTTGGACTACAAAAAAGCAGGAGAGGTCTGGACAAAGGAAGAAATCGGCGCGTATATGAAGCCGGTAAATGACGCCGGCTTGGAATGCGAGGTAATCGAAAGCGTAAACGTCCACGAAGACATTAAAATGGGAATTGGACAGAGGGACGCCTATATCGAAAATTATAAGGAGACCATCCGCAACCTGGCAGGGTTCGGTGTGAAGGTAATCGTGTATAACTTTATGCCGGTCTTTGACTGGCTTCGCACCGATTTGGCCCGCGTGATAGAGGAAGACGGCTCCAACAGCCTTTATTTTAACGAGGCCGATTTGGGAAATATGGGGCCCTTGGATATCGTGCGGAAGACGGCGGAGGACAGTAAAGGCTTTTCCCTTCCCGGCTGGGAGCCGGAACGCCTCGCCGAGCTGGAAACCACGCTGGAGCGCTACAAGGACATCACGCCCGACAAGCTGCGGGAAAACTACCAGTATTTCCTGGACGCCGTTATCCCCGTCTGCGAGGAATACGGCGTATCCATGGCGTGCCACCCGGACGACCCGGCATGGCCTATCTTCGGGCTGCCGCGCATTGCCCACAGCAAGGAGGGCTTTGATAAGATCATCGCGCTTCATGACTCGCCGCGCCATGCGCTCTGCATTTGCTCCGGGTCGCTGGGTTCCAACCCGGATAACGATATTCCCGCCATTGTCCGTCATTTTGGAGGCATAAAAAGGATTCGAGCTTTACACATCCGCAACGTCAAGCATTTGGGGCATCGTCATTTCAGGGAAGCAAGCCATTTGTCCTCCGACGGCGATTTAGATTTGTTTGAGATCGTCAAAGCGATGTATGATACCTGCCCCGACGTTTATGTCCGCCCCGACCACGGGCGCATGATTTGGGGCGAGGGGGGCCGCCCCGGATACGGCCTTTACGACCGCGCTTTAGGCGCGACATACTTAAACGGATTGTGGGAAGCCGTCGATAAAATGTCACGGCATAGCTGAGGCTGTTCATAAACGCTGAATAAAATTGTGGGATATTTTTTGAAAGATAAAGAAGAGGATGCGGGCGGGTTTTCGCCCGGCAAGGACGATGATGCAGTATTGCGGAAAAATAGCCGCAAATTCATCACAGTTTTGGATGGCCTCGACTATATTAAGGAGGGCTGAGCTTGTTACTGAACTATCAGGGCTTACAGGACGCCGCCGCTTTTGGGCGCGCGGGAATCGCGCTGCCTGGATTCGACTGGCGCGCCATGCGCGAAAATACCCGGCAAACGCCTGTCTGGGTGCATTTCGGCGCCGGGAATATTTTCAGGGGATTCATCGCCGTATTACAGCAAAGGCTGTTAAACGAGGGATTGGCGAAAAGCGGCATCATCGCCGCCGAAACCTTTGACTACAACATCATCGATAAAATCTATACCCCCTACGACTGCATGGCTTTGCTGGCGGGGCTGCGGGCTGACGGCGGCATCGAAAAGGAAGTGATTGCCTCTGTCGCGGAGGGAATCAAGGCAGACACGACAGACGCCGCCGAATGGGCGAAGCTGCGCGCGGTCTTTGAAAGCCCCTCGCTCCAGATGGCAAGCCTTACCATCACGGAAAAAGGGTACGCGCTTACCGGCGCGGAGGGTAACCTCCTGCCGGTCGTGGCGGAGGATATCAAAAACGGGCCGAAGGCTCCGCGCCACGCAATGGGCGTGCTTGCAAGCCTGATGCTGGTACGGTTCCAACAGGGGGCGGCGCCTGTCGCGCTGGTAAGCATGGACAATTGCAGCCACAACGGGGATAAGCTGCGGGACAGCGTTCTTACCATCGCGGAAGGCTGGCTTGACAACCATTTCGCGGAGCCTGATTTTATCGCTTACCTTAAGGATGAGGAAAAGGTATCCTTCCCCTGGAGCATGATTGACAAAATCACGCCCCGCCCCGCCGAAGCAATCGAAAAACATTTAGCCGGGCTTGGCATCCAAAACATGGAGCCTGTCGTAACGGAGAAGCACACCTACATCGCGCCCTTTGTGAACGCCGAGATACCGCAGTATCTGGTGATAGAGGACCGCTTCCCCAACGGGCGGCCCGCCCTTGAAAAGGCGGGGGTTTACCTCACCGACCGGGAAACGGTCAACAAAACCGAGCGCATGAAGGTGACGACATGCCTGAACCCCCTTCACACGGCGCTGGCGGTTTACGGCTGCCTGCTGGGCTATGACAGCATCTCCGCCGAAATGAAGGACAAGGAGTTGAAAGCCCTTGTGGAGCAAATCGGCTGCAATGAAGGCATGCCTGTCGTAACCGACCCGGGCATCCTAAATCCAAGGGATTTCATCCGGGAGGTGCTCGAGGAGCGGCTGCCGAATCCATTCATTCCCGATACGCCGCAGCGAATCGCCACCGACACCAGCCAGAAAATACCCATACGCTTCGGCGAAACCATTAAGGCGTACATGGCAAGGCCGGATTTAGACGCGGGACAGCTAACGTATATCCCCCTTGCGCTTGCCGGATGGCTGCGTTATTTACTCGCGACTGACGATAACGGGGAAAGCATGCCGGTAAGCCCCGACCCTATGCTGGAGCAGTTGCAGGCCCAGTTAATGGGAATCGGCTCCGGCCCGGATGCCGCCAATCAGTTGAAGCCGATTTTATCCAACCGGATTATCTTTGGGGTGGATTTATACGAGGCCGGCTTGGGAGAAAAGGTGGCGGGGATGTTCCGTGAGCTTTCGGACGGGCCCGGAGCTGTGAGGAAAACCCTAATAAAATACAAGAACCTGTATTCATAAGCGAAAAACAGGAAACGAAATTGCAAAACAAACATAAGCTGGGTTAAAACGATTAGGAGTGTAATGCCATGAATTGTCCCCAGCAGATTACATATGTGATTCAACAGGGCGATAACCTGTACCAGCTTGCAAGATTCTATCAGACAACCGTGATTGATATCCTTTCCCTGAACCCCGGCACCGACCCGTATAACCTTCAAATCGGAAGCACATTAACCATTTGCCCGGGCGAGGGGTTCCAAATCGCGGCGGATGACCCGAGGCCGCACGTCTGTCCGAGCCCTCAGAGACGAATCGACCTGATAATCAGCATGCGTCTTGCGTGGAGCCAGCATGTATACTGGACGCGAATGCTGATTATTAGCATCGCCGAAAGGCTGAGAGATTTAGACGACGTCACGGCGCGGCTCATGCAGAACCCGGATGATATCGCAAGAATTTTTGCAAACTATTATTCCCCGGACGTTGCCAAAACCATTTCGCAGCTATTGACCGAGCACCTGCAAATCGGCGCGGATTTGATTACCGCCCTGCGCGACGGAAGAACCGCACAAGCTGACGCGCTAAACCGTGAATGGTATGGCAATGCCGATAAAATGGCACATGCGTTCGGCAGCATCAACCCGTATTACAGTCAGGAAAATATGCGGAGAATGCTGTACGAGCATCTGAAGCTGACCACACAGGAGGCCGCTATGCGGCTTGCCCGTAATTATCCCGCCGACATAAAAGCATTTGACGAGGTTGAGGAAAAAGCGATGGCGATGGCCGACGCATTTTCTTCCGGTATCAGAAGGCAATTCCCGCAAAGGTTCAACTAAAAGATATAGGAACGAATGTGAACGTCAGCCTGTCAGACTGTGTGAACTGTACGTGAACTTACGTCCACATTCGTTCACATTACGTGCAATCCACACCATGACGAAGTCATGCGCAGTTCACATCATCGCAAAGCGATGTGACAACGCAGTGGGGCGCAAAATAGATCGCAAAGGCTGGACGATTTTCAAGTTTGTTGAATATATGCTCACCGCTTGATAAGGCAAGGCAGGTATAACCCAACACTTATAGAAGCGGGGGCTTAGAGCTTCAAAGAACAGGAGCGCGCCGGGGGTCAGACCCGGGCGCCCCCCTTCTTTTCCCTTCTTAAAACTCTCTTTTATTCCCCCCCGCTCAAAAATTTTTAAAAATTTTTAATAAAAAAAAAAAAAATATTAG